>Ga0123342_1000141_pt1 | contig 90530 bp, 41 predicted proteins | sample Turbeawhitnodule_FD_89960 | JGI IMG/M metagenome (GOLD analysis project Ga0123342, IMG submission 89960) | Root nodule microbial communities of legume samples collected from Mexico - Turtle bean Mexico white nodule | ecosystem: Host-associated > Plants > Roots > Nodule | place: Mexico: Nepantla...
TATATATATATATATATATATATATATATATATATATATATATATATATATATATGTGTATAAATTTTTTTTTTATATGTGTGATTATTTTTGTGTATATATATAAAGAATATATATATAATTAAAAAATAAATATTTTTTTTATTTATATATCAATTATTAATATATAGAGATATTTTTCTATCTCATCTCTTTTTATGTTATTTAATAAATATATATATATATATATATATATATATATATATATATATATATATATATATATATATATATATATGTGTGTAAATTATTTTTTCATATGGGTGCTAATGATTTGGTATGAAGATAATGAATGGATATATAACTTAATAGTATTAATATTATTTAGGTTCAAATACAATCTTATAATGCAAAATAAATGAGTTTTGATTTTTAATTTTATGAAAATTTATTTTTCATTTCTCTAAAATTGAAAATATTGTTTTTTTATTTACAAAATTACATGACACTAATTAAATGTGATATAATATTAACAAGTAAAACTTCTAAAAAAATTAAAATTATTAAAAGAAGTGTTATTTTTCTATTTAAAATAAAGATTAGGGATAAAAAACAATGATTCCAAAGTTTAATAGGATAATTTTTTTTTAACATAGTTAAAACTAAAATGTACTCAATTTATAAGAATTAAAGATAATAATTTTAAAATTCAGAAAAATAAACGAAGAATTTTTTAATAAATTCAGAACCAGTATGCATGCATAACATAGGAATTAGAAACATATGTGGGGGTATTATTCATTTGCCTATATATTTTATGTATATAAATGTAACATATGTTTAGCGTTAGAGAGATATTAATCTATATGCACCTTGCAATCAACACACTTGTAAGAGTAACGTGTTATGAATTGTTTATGTGTTTGTCACCGTTTTTATTCAAATATGAAAAAAAAAAAATATATATATATATATATATAACCAATAAATATTAAAAAGATTGAAACGTTGTATAAATTACTTTCCATTAATATTTGAAACGGTAAAATAAAATTTAGAAAAAATTACCAGTATTTCTTTTTCCTCCTTAGGAACTTGTGTGTTCAACTAAAAAAGTAAAAAAACAATTATAACCAAAGTTATAATAAGTATAAAATACAATAAAGTGCAAAGATAAGTAATATTGTGAATTGATGCCGGGGAATGGAAATGTGATGAAAAATTTGGTAAGTTGTGATTGGTGCCGCAAAACTAATAAGATGATAACTGTGTTAGTTTTTAACACCAGTCTTAATTGGTGCATAAGATAGGACAAAGTGATGAGATATTTTTAGCTTAAGTAACAATGCATCATCATCTTCACTAAACTGCCCTTTCTTTCAAAAATAACAAACTCTGTTTTTAATTTAATTATGTATATCATCCTTTTCAGTTTTTGTCAACCATACTTTAATCTTATCCTCTTTCAAATTCTATTTAAAAAATTATATATATATATATGTGTGTGTATGTGTGTGTATCTTAAATGAATTTTAGAACACAATTCAATTGGGTTGCAGAAAGAGAAGGCTTTCCCGCTATGTCACACTCACACCTCAACAACTTGTTTTCTGACTGCTTCAGCTCCATGGAATTGAAGATTGGAGCCACTGATACAAATCAAACACTTGGTACATATGCTATATACTATTTTCCTTTTTAATATTCTTATTTATGCTTCATTTGTTTCTTAGAATGCTAATGTAAACACTATTATCTCTACTTGGTTCTTATGTTAATGTGTTTTTGTCTACACCAGACCCTTGGTTTCAATCTGATACATCATCTGGGTACCTTCAAGATGCCATTGCAGGCAAGGGTATTTGGTGCAAGGAACAAAATTTACCATCCTGCTGTCAAAAGGTTATATAAGTTGCTTACAGTGTTCATTCATAGCAAAAGTTTTAGTTATCAAATTGTTATCACTGAAATTTCATTATCTGGATGATCAGGAAGATAAATTTCCAATATTCTCCACAACAGTTCCACCTCTTCATGGTACGTACGCTTTGGTATCTTTTTCTGCCTATGTTCAGGCTCGTCAATTTGTTCTTTTTGCTTTTTTCTCAACTGTTTGATGCAAATTCTGTGGCCAAGTATGTGAAGTTTGGTGGAGTGTGGAGTTGTATTATGTCATAGTAATTGAAATGGAACATAACCACACCTTTGACAAGTTGACACTGCTGTTTTGGCATTATGTCAATACATATCTGATTATTTTCTCATCACCTTTGTAGATTGTGGCTTTACGCATAAAAAAAGGAGCATCAGCACAAGCCTGTCGTCAACAACACAAGGTGACACACATGAAGCTGCCATCAAACATGATCCTGCTCAAAATAGCTATGCATCTGGTGAGTTAAATGGGAGTGATATGATGCTCTAGTTTCATTTATCACATGCTTTTGGCCCTTTTCTCTCTATTCCACAGCTCATTTATCTTGATTTGTTTTCAAAGTTCTACTGGTTCACTTACAGTGTCCATTTTGTTCCTTGTATCTTGGTGTTACCAGGTGAAAGGAAGAAAATTGCTTACCCCTTTAAGTTAGTGAAGTCTGGAGGAGTTGGAGGAGAAACAACACTCAAAGATATCAATTATCAAATTCTCACCACCCCATCAGCATCAAAGCCAATTCCTCATCCTGTGAAAGATTCTGTGAGTCTTCCATGCAAATTAGTCAAAGGAAGTTTTGGTTTGTCTGGAAAAACAGTTACATCCCTCACCAGGATTCATACTAGGGGAAGAGGTTCCATTACCATTATTAGGACCAAGGATTAATAAAGAGAAGTACCGTCATTCATGTGTTACATATGTCAATGTCAGTCCTTTTTTGCTTAGACTAGAACTCCTTGTGATTGCTTTCTTTCTTTATACTAGATATGTTACAATGTAATGACAAAAAGACTTTCTGTTGCAGTATAACAAGTTCCACTCATTATGACTATTCACTGTTGAACTGCAAATTTTTACTGGTTGCAACATAAGTTAACTGACCATTTTAATTTTCAAATCGTTTGTCTCAAGTCAATCATGAAAATCTTCCCAATTCGTATATAAATTTGAGTTTTCAATTTATACTCTTTCAGAAACTCCCATCAGAGGTGATGTTATGCTGCAAATACATACATTGCAAGGGCGAGTATGATTGTCCATAAAAACTGTTTTAAGAAAAACCCTTTCTTCCTTAATAGTATGTCAGTTCACCCCAGGTCTATTTATTACTTCTAAAACAATTATATCATAATAATAACCTATTCAGCGAAAAGACATTACAAACTTGCATACACTTATATCTCATATACATGGTCTAACAGTAACTGACCTAATAAAACTAACAAATTTTAGTTAGAAAAAGTTTTAAACTTAGTTTAACTCAATCTTATAAGATTGATTTATAAGATGATACGTGTTTATATACACTTGTATATTATGAAATATTCTTATATCTAGTCATTTCTAATCATTTGTGTAATATTTGTTTGTCATCTCTAATCATTTGTGTAATATTTGTTTGTGTAACATTTGTTTGAAGTTATTAATTTAAGCATTTATACACTCCACAAAAACCAAAACCAATGGAGTGAGATTAGTTTAGAATGAGAAGCATATGAGCATAAATAAACGAAGTAATCCAAAAAAAAAATCTTAATAGAGATTTTGTCTTTTTCAAACACTGAGTCACCCAAAGTATATGAGAGAATCTTTGAAGGGGTTATGATAGTGTGTTGTGAAAGTGTGTTATGAAAGTATTTGGGAAGCGTTGATGTATGCATTATTTGAGGAAACACGATCCTGAAATCCGCTTCTATGTTTGATTGGAATCCATGTCTATACCTCATTTTTAGCTCTCCGGTCATTATCACCTAACAATCAACGACTGTGTTTCATGTCACACACGTCACAATTGGTTACCATGACACACAGTTCCTATAATATCATCAAATCTTCATTTTCAGGAAACATATATAAACCAATAAAGGCTCTTTTTTTATCATCAAGGAAAATATTATTTTGTAATAAGCAACCATAATGCTTCTAAATGCAAAATTGATATTAATTTAATCATGGAGAGGGCAATATTGTAGAAGAAGCAGCTGGAAATTGAGTATGGTCTAATCTTAAAAATTGGGTCATTGCTTATATTTCAATCACTAATAAATAATTAAACTATCATAATGGTGTTTTTTTTACTTACTATCATAAATTTTCTGTATCAAACTGGTTCTCACTCACACACAAAAAATATTGTATTTTACAGCCGTATAACTAGCTCTAACTTGGAATGTATTGTATATTAGACTTTACATGTAGAAAACATTTGATAATAGTATATGATGATATTATATTATGTTACATTATAAAAGTGTGTGTAAATCTTGTTTAAGAAGAAGGTTGACCTTTTAAACAATAAAAATGTTTTAAACTAATATAAAAACAATGATGTTAGATTTAGTAAATCTTTAATAAAAAAAATGTCTAATGACATTAATTTTAAGACGTCCTTTAATTTTGATATTCAAAGTTATAATAAAATATAGATCAATTTTTTATTTTACAATTCAAGTTTTATATATTATATTAAAAAAATATTACTTACTCGATAGTCAAATATATCATTTTACAATCTTTTAAATTTCTTGATCTTTTCATATGGACCCACATTTTAATAAAAAATTATAATATAAAACAATAGTCCATTTAAAAAAATATAATTTATGCTTATACTTTTAACATTTTTGTAATATGAAACAATCTTCTTATTAACATATTAGCACTTCACTATAAATGTATATTTCTTTTTAACTATAACAAAACCTCTTTAAATATCTATAAATGTAGGGTTTTTTATTCTATTTCTTGTCCATTGCACTCTTGTAAAATGCATGCTTACCCTTGATGCAATAAGCAACCATAACAAAAAACAAAAAAGAAAGGTTTGAAAAAAATGGCATACAAGGACCATCCACATATGAATGAGTCATTAGTGATTCTTCGGTTTTATGAAGCAACGATACCCTTTTTTTAATCTTTCAACTATTTCTTTATTCAACTCTCTATGTCTTCACTTCTTTATTTTATTAATTTCTTCAAACTATTTATTTAATCCTTAAAATTATTTATTAACTATACAAGTTTTATTTAGTTTATACCTTAAAGCCTCTTACCTAACCAAGTTGGTCCATTTCCACACATAAAAAAAAACAGGTCCACATCGAACAAGGACTCAATCAAAAGTTTTCAGCGTATTCTAATGATAACCAAAAAAGTTTATTTTATCCAAAAGTCTCAGTTCTTGTTAGTTTTTATATCTCTTAACTGAAGAGATGTATTAAAGATATTTTTGCAAAAGTTTCTTATAAATATTGTTAGAAGAATAAAATAAAAAAACAAATAAGTTTTTTTATGAGATCAAATTAACATGTATATAAATTAAATAAAAATGCTTATGAAGAAATTTATCATATCTTTTAGTTGTATAGTATTTTTACAAGCATTAATTTTTGTTTTTCCTTTGCATGATTAATTTTCATGTATTGACAATTGAGAGACAATACATTGTGATTTTCTAATGTATTGTTAAATAATTTGAAAATTTTAACAATGTATAAATATTTTGTTTTATCACATACATCATTAAATAAATTATTTAAGTCAAGGTACATATTAACTGATGTCTTGAAAACCTCCTATTAAAAATTAAATTGTATTTATTGACATAAGTGTAAATTTGAGTATGAAATGAGTTATGTTACAAGGGAAATACTTATTAGATATATGCTCAATATCTTCAACGTTATTAGTCATCATTTTGGGGTTTTGGATAATGAATAAAGCATATCATGGTTAAAAAATAATGAATAAAGCATATCATGGTTAAAAAATTAATAAAAGAAGATTTTTTTTTATTAATGCTCTTTTATATGATTGTTTATATGATTTTTAATAAGAAAAATATCTTTTGAAGACACTATCAACAATAATCTTTAAACTAAACCCATATATATATATGGGTGATAATAATTTTTTATACTAATTGAATCATTAATTTGTCTTTTGTGTCATATTTCTTGTTGATTTCATGATAAATTTAAGATTTTTAACACTTTTTTTGTGGGGATTTGTGGGGATAGAAGTGATTATATTTTTTGTGAAAATTTTGTAGGAAAATAGAAGCTTGAAGATTAGATGATGAAATCATTTCAGCATCTCTTGGTCTAGCGATCAACACATTCGTCCAATAAAAAAAATGTGTGTTAGCCCAATGAGAGGAACACTTGTCCAACTAAAGACATTAGTCTTACTTACAGAGAAGTACATTCGTCCAACGAATAAAACAAGTAAATATTGTTTAAAAAGATGTCTCTCAATGAGAATGTACCTTTTTGAGTGGTTGAAAAAGAGAAATCAAAAGAAGAAGAAAATTAGTTGTTTTAGGGCAAAAGGAAAAAAAGGAAAAACTAGATTTGAGAAGGAAGGAAGAGATCTAAGAAAACTTCAATCTTGTCATTCTCTTAGCAATTTTCTGAGCTCTCCATGTGTAGGAGTAGTTAATTCTCTGTAATTAATCACATCTTTATGCAGTATTTTTTTCGCAATAGAAATATATAATGACTCTTATGTTTTGTCTTGATGCTTCATGTTACATGATTGATCATCTATGTTTTTTTGTTGTATCTAAACATTGAAAAATGATTTTAGAACTTGGTTTCAAGATTGAACAACTTAGATGTGATTCAAGACATAATTTTATATCTCTTAGTCATTCTTAACATTTATCCTTCATGCAAGTTTTATGTAAAAAAGAACTAAAAAATTTATATTTTCAAATTAAGATTTAGAGTCTCTCACTAAAAAATTAGAACTATAGATTTGTTGTGTGAATATTAAAGTTATATTAAAGATATTGGTAAGAAGAATTACATTGAATTGAGTTCATGAAATCTAATCCATAAAATCTTTGCTTTAATTAATTAATAATTTAAGTTTAAGTTGGTAGTTTTAAATGCTTTAAGATTAGAAAATATCACAACCATTTACATTTACATTTGTATGAACTAATGCTTTTAAATTTTTAATCTAAATTAGTAAGAATTAAGTGGAAATTATCAAAGATATCAATGTGTGGTGTAAATTATCAAAGATATTCAACTTTCGTAGGGACTCCAAATCTATTGCATTAACGTAAGGTTGCCTAACTCCACTCAAATTTACAAAGCTAGCTGCCAAACTTTTTTATTTAGAAGAAAGTCAATTAAGCGTATGAGTAAAAGGTAATTATTACTATACTCATATTTTCTTTATGTATAAGTTTTAAACATTAGCAATAAAAGTTAATTAATTTAAATATTCAAACGCGTATTCACGAATAACAGTTAATAAAAGTTAATTAATTCAAGAAAGTAAAAAAAAAATGAAAATGGTAACGTCTTGGAGAAAGAAAAGGTGGCAAAAAGCTGTGTATTGTAAGAATACGAGGAAATGAAGATGCAATGAGTTGAATAGTGATTATCACCACAAGAAAAACGAAGTTGTCTCGAGAAAGGAACCAATGGAGGAACAACCTTAATATGAAAAATGATAAGATGGCATAAGAAAAGTGGACGGATATACATATGTTGTTGAAAGGCAAGAGAATGTTTTGGCACGATGTCGGGGTGCCATTTGTTCGTGTTAGGCACGTATGTGTCCTCATTCCCCATTCACGAAGATGATTCATTTTCAACACCTTAGAAAACGACCATCACCATTCATTGCAATGTAAGAAGAAGAACAGGGTCGTGGAAATTCAAATCTTCTTAACCCTTTTTAATTATTTCGTTCTTCGTTTGGTTGAAGGAACTAACGTGGAGATTCTCTCTTCCTCCTTCTCACTCTCATGCACTTATCTGGCTTATAAGTGCAAGAAGAAGCCCTTGCACTGCATTGCATTGGAGACTCTCTCTCTGTTTCTCTCTCTCGATGTCTGTGTGTATGGGAAAGTCAACGGCGTGTTTGTTTGGTGCCTTTGTGATCCTGTGCTGCTGCATAAGCCATGTCACATCTGATGCAGCGGATCACCGTTACAACAAAGGAGATTCCGTTCCCTTTTATGCCAACAAAGTGGGACCCTTTCACAATCCCAGGTCAGATTTTTAATCTGTCATTCTTCTCACTTTCACCATTTCATATTTGTGCTTCAAAGCAATTCAATCACAAAAGATATTGATAATATATATATAGCCTTTTTTGTTGTGTTATGATGGGGTTACCATTTGGAGGATGAGATTTCCTCTGGAATTGGATGCCTGCTTGTTTCATCTCAGAGTGTTGCTCTGATTTATGTGTAATGAAGATTCAATGGCCTATTTATGGTGTGGATTTGGATTTTGGAACCCACTCAAGACTATGATCAGTTAGATCTAGTTGTTTGAGTAGTGAAAGGGATGAATTTTTCACTGAATTTGACTTGAAAAGTGTGCTATTAGATATGAATACTTTCAATTTCACTGTAGGAAACTCAAAATAAAAAGGGATATTATCTTCCTTTGTTTCAATGTGAAATTCAGACATTGTAGGTTGCGTTGAATGAAATTTAGAATGAATTCAAGCGATCAGGCTGGAAGAGTTGACCTTTAAATTGTTTTAATGTAATTACCTTCAGAATCAAGTAATGTTCTTTATGTATCACTATGGATTTTTACCTCAACAATACCATTTCCTTTTATTCGAACTTCATTATTCTATATCGAAGAAGGAAACAGCAATATTTTGTTTTACTGAAAGACCACTGAATCCGTTAATCTTAATGCTTGTATATAAGAATGAATATTGGAATAGTCTAATGCATGTACTAATTTCTAAAGCTTAGTTATCATATTCATAAATTCCATCCTCACAATGAGATCACTTTGTTAATCATTTGCGCTTTCGTCTTTTTTCCTCCTTTCCACAGTGAGACATACAAATATTTTGATCTTCCCTTTTGCTCACCAGGTTAGTTTGCAAGTACCCTTCTCTTTTCTCCTATTTCCTACTAATGTCTTTGGTTTCTCATATTCCTTACAATTCCAAAACTTGTTGGCTGCCAGCTAATGTGGAAGAAAAGAAGGAAGATCTTGGTGAAGTTTTGAACGGGGATCGATTAGTTGTTGCTCCTTACAAACTGAACTTCCAAATTGACAAAGAACCTGAAAGTATCTGCAAAAAGAGGCTTACAAAAAAAGAGGTTGCTCAATTCAGACATGCTGTCTTGAAGGACTATTTTTACCAAATGTACTATGATGACTTGCCCATTTGGGGTTTCCTTGGAAAATTTGACAGTGAAGACAAGGATGATCCAACTGGGGCCACAGTTCATCTTTTCACGCATGTCCATTTTGAGATTCTGTACAATAATGATCGCATCATTGATGTTTTCATTCGAAACGATCCACGTGCAGTTGTGGACCTGACACAAAATAGGGAGGTAGAAGTGGATTTCATATATTCTGCCAAATGGATTGAAACAGACACTCCATTTGAGAAGAGGCTAGAGAAATACTCACAAACATCCTCACTGTCACATAACTTGGAAATCCATTGGTTTTCTGTCATCAACTCATGTGTGACTGTTCTACTATTGACTGGATTCCTGGCCATAATTCTCATGCGTGTGCTCAAGAATGATTTTATTAAGTAAGAATCATTCTCATTTATTCTTCTCAGCAGTGTGTTCATTCATGGATTTAAACCTCTTAATTCGAGGAACTTTTCGTATCAACCATTTCAAATCTTGACAGGTTTACTCCTGATGAGGAAGCAGTCGATGACCAGGAGGAAAGTGGATGGAAGTATATCCATGGTGATGTGTTCAGGTACCCAAGATTCAAGTCTTTGTTTGCAGCAGCACTTGGAACAGGAACCCAGCTATTTACACTGTGAGTTACCAGCTTAGGTACTTATCTTTTAAAGGTGTTGACCTTGTATTGTTCAGCTCTTTCCTGACAATGGTATTTGATCCTTCTTTCAGTGCAATATTCATCTTTATGCTTGCTCTAGTTGGTGTTTTCTATCCATACAATAGGGGATCTCTGTTTACTGCATTGGTGATCATATATGCATTAACTTCCGGCATTGCGGGCTACTATGCAACTTCTTTTTATTATATGGTTGAAGGCAAAAACTGGGTACGTTACATTATACCCCATAGGCATTACTTTGTATCTGAGTAGCAAGTGAATTTGATTGAAATTATTGATATAACTCCTTTTATATATCGGCATATTCTGTAGTTTGTCTTCAAAAACCACACGGATCAAACAGATTCTTGGTTACAAATCTGAACTGTGTTGTCTGATTTTATTTAGTAGTATATTTTGATTAGGCAGAAATATTATTAAAGCATAGTGTTTAATTGATGTGCCATAATTACTTCTGGATGTGCCATAATTGCTTTAAACAAGTGAAAGTACACTGCAATTGAATGAAGTACATTTCTGAGGTTTTGATTTGGTTTTGACAGGTGAAAATTTTGGTGTTGACTGGAAGCTTGTTCTCTGGACCTTTGTTTTTTACATTCTGCTTTCTTAATACTGTTGCACTTGCCTATAACACCACTGCAGCGCTTCCATTTGGAACAATTGTGGTTATTTTCCTCATATGGACTCTTGTAACCTCACCTTTACTAGTACTGGGAGGGATTGCTGGCAAGAATAGCCAATCAGGGTTTCAAGCTCCATGCCGTACCAATAAGTATCCTAGGGAGATTCCCCAGCTACCTTGGTACCGTACAACTCTTTCTCAAATGGCTATGGCAGGTTTTTTGCCGTTCAGTGCCATTTACATTGAACTCTACTACATATTTGCTAGTGTGTGGGGACACCAAATTTACACCATATACAGCATTTTGTTTATTGTTTTCATCATCCTATTGATTGTCACTGCTTTTGTCACTGTGGCATTGACATACTTTCAGCTTGCCACTGAGGACCATGAATGGTGGTGGAGGTATGTAGACTGTTACATTAGAGTTTTCTCACTCTCTTCCTTGCTTATCAGTTAGAATTTAGGTTACCCTTTTATGTAATTCATGTTCCTCCATTCTCATAACTATTTCGTTGTTGGCTTGATTAGGTCTTTCCTTTGTGGTGGATCAACTGGCTTGTTCATATATGGGTACTGCTTGTATTACTATTATGCAAGATCAGATATGTCTGGCTTCATGCAAACCTCTTTCTTTTTTGGCTACATGGCTTGTATTTGCTATGGCTTCTTTCTCATGCTTGGAACTGTGGGTTTCCGTGCTGCCTTGATCTTTGTCCGTCACATATATCATTCTATCAAATGTGAATAACAGCTTATTGGAACCAACCAGACGCTTTCTGATACCTTCGATACAGGAACTTTTCCCCTAATGTCTTTAGTTGTTGTAGCAAATGATTTGTCAAAATATAGTGGGGAAAGATTTTAAGAGCCTGAAGTGCTTTACGCAAGTGCCACAACCCAAATTTCTACCCGTGCTTCATATAATCTCAGAACATGTGCAACAGTAGTGTAACTCACAAAATTCTCTCTTTGAAATATAGAAGTTTTGAAATATAGACTTCTACCGGTGCTTCTTATATTCTAACATAACATGTATGACAGTCGTGTAACGCAAAATTCTCTTAGAATTATGGAAGCTTTTTTAATTAGATTCATGTGTGATTAGCTTATGATAAGAGCATCATATTATTTGCATCCAAGATTCCTAATTCATGAAACGATTCTTTTTGGATTCGATGCTACTTGCCGACGTATGCAATATCAAAATAATACCCCTTTACCTCTGAAGTTGGGCTTCAATTTTTTTGCAATAACCACTATTTGCGGTTTTCTTACACTCTAGATATAGGATATGGTGAACATCTAAGGACCGCAAAAATGTTGCAAAGTAAAAAAAGTAAGGATATGACACCTAATGTCAATAAATCAAAGTAAAATCGCTGAATTATAATGGTAATAAATGTTTAAAAAAGGTACTAACGTATTTGGAAACCTTGACACATTCCAAAACTTTCGCCAAAATATGATTGAAGTTTTTTCCACGTTATATAAAAGGAGTTTCAAAATACTGTGTTCGTGGATTATTGATCTGTACGGAAACGCCATAAATAAATTTTAAACTATCACAACGTAAATACGGTACTACATAGAATTATCTTTAGTCTAAAACATGCGATTACAAAGCATGAAATTCGATGCACCAGGGATAAATTTTAGTATACATCATCTATAAACGCTGATATAGATAGCATTCACCATCAATCTAAACATCTGCCAACCAAGAGACAACAGCAAAAGGACTAAACCCAATATTTTTTCAGTGAAAAGTCATCCAACATCTGGCACGAGCATTCCGTGATCACTTTCAATACTTCCAAGTAGACCCGCCAAGTCTAATAACCTCTTCCCCTCCACTATCCTTTCTAGGAATTTTTTCCATGTTGATATCTCTTTTATTATCCCCTAAATCACCATACATATCTTTAAGCTTAGCTAGATTACTGGATGCAGAAGTTCTTTTACTCCCATCTCCCTGTGGACTAGAACGCGATTCATACCGAGCAGTGCCAGCTTGCAGGCTCTGACTTCTACTCCTGCTCCTACTTCTACTCCGACTCCTACGATAGTGCCTACTACCATTGTCATAATCCCGGCTGCTCTCTCTTTCTGTGGGCTTAGATCTCCTATCATAATCATAACTCCTCTCTCTATCTCTTTCCCGATCCTTATCCCTTCGGATTCTGTCCCTCTCTTGATCTCTGTCTGAGTCACGCTCCCTGTATCTTTCCCGGTCTCGATCACGCTCCCGCTCCCTGTTTCTATCTCTATCACGGTATCTGTCCCTCTCCCTGTCCCGTTCCCTTTCGTGATCCCGCTCCCTGTCTCTGGACCGTGAACGCTCTCGTTCCCTATCCCTATCAGGATATTCCCGGCTTTGGCTGCGGCGACTTGGAGATCTTCTTATGTCATCACTACCATTTCTTTCATGAGAAGGTAATGTTCGGCGAATAGGAGAAGAATCCCTTGTGGAGGCACGATGTGGAGCCCGCTGACCAAAAGAGACAGAAAGAGCAGCCTTAACGGAGGGTGGTCTGCGGGCAGTATCATCAGAACCATGACGGGTAGATTCCCCAGTTGAACCAGAATGTGTAGTGGGGAGCTTCATCTTTTCAAGATGAGACACAACCTGCCGCAATACAGGAACAGGGATGCGAGGAAACAGTGTGTCGAAGTAATACTGCAACAGCAGAACAGATTCATCAATCCTTTAAAGAGCAGTTAAATAATACGGAATTAAAGGGGTGAAATAAACTTGGGAACTACAGCAATCAATTCTGTCAACCAGGGCACATTATGTACCAAGCACAACACAACATTCCCAAAGTCATAAAACATCCAACACACAACAAATATGCCAACAATGAAGAGGTGGTAACCACATAACACAGAAACATCAAATATTGATATAAATACTAAAAAATCATGAGAATAGAAAGAACAAGATTAAACTTTTGTGACTCTAGAATCCTTCCATGCAATAAAAACATAATTAGTTGTTTCCGTTCTTGCACTTGTTCCTTCTTAATTTGAACCAAAAATATAATTAATTTGAATGTTGAATGATTCAAATACATTAAATTTACATTAGAATTACTCATACAAACTGAGATCAATAATTTAATATACATTCCTAGCAGAAATATCAAAATGCAAATGAAAATATGAACTGAAACAAACTTACAATCCAACAAGCCAGGCATTACATAGAAATTTGGATACATTTACACCTCAAAACAAGAAACACATAAACTAGAGTACAAGGAAAACTTAATGACATTTGTCACTGAACCTCCCACATTTCAGAATGGACTCCGTATATTATACAGAATGGCAGTTAAAACATGTCTACATTATAATATGGCCACCCCTGCCATCAAGTATGAAGTATTAGGCTTTTCAAAGATTGAAGACACAAATTGACAAACAGAAAGAAATTATTTATCAATTCAGCCTACAATTTTCTCTAAGACCTCAAATTAAGCTTCAAAGAGGATAATCCTAAACGACTTGAAAAAAAAGGCAGACAAGGATAAATATAGCTCTGTAAGACTTGAAAGTTAAAACAGATTCCAACTCCAGAAGTACAAACCCAAATACAGGTGGTGTAAAATGTGAGACCTGGATCTCCTATACTATGTCAAACAACTCGGTAAATAAAATTTGAAGGTGAAACAAATGCAGATTAACAATGCAAAAGACAGACATCAGCTCAATCTCATAAAGATAAGGAAATAAGAGAATAAATGTGAAATGAGAAAAACCTCATTATAGTCCCTGAAAGATACATGTCATTAGTTATCTCTCTTTTAGATTAATTTATCAATTTGATTATGTCCATCCAAATAATGAAGGGTGAATGATCAAACTAGTGTAGAGTAAATTGACAACAGGCATGTATTTCAGGCAGAGATTCTACTCTAAGGCAACCACATGAAGTATTCTTTTTTACTAAAAGCCTCAGACTACAGTGACTTTAGAGATGAGAAATCAACCATAATGAGCATGCGATTTAAAAAAAAAAAAAAGATTCTTTCGGACTAAATCTTATTAGAATTACTGGTAGGTATATAAGTTTTATGCCCAAAGATACCGAAAGCACCTCATACTGTTACTCCAAATTATGGGATGGTGAGAGACATATCTGCATTTGCAATCTTGTGATGCATCGGATTCTGGTAGGAAAGCTCTGAAGAGAGAAATCTCAGTTTGACTAGTCTTTACTCGAGTCAAATGATTTTCTTCCCTCGCAATTGTGTGTCGTACATTAATAATCTCAAAATAGAAAAGGTCAGGGTAAAATTTGCTAATTATTATGTAAATGCATTTCATTGTCTACACACAAAATGGAAGCACGAGCTCAAAGATGATAAACCAGGAAGTATGCTCTTTATGTAAAATATAGCCTGATAGGGATTTAAAGATAACAAACCTGTCCAAGTAGCAAATCACGGATGTAGACACCCATTGTAGTCATTCGACCATTAGATCCAGGAGAAAATTCCTGAAACACAGCATCATAATCCACATATTACTTAAGGGAGCACTTTAAATGATATTCAAAGATCAAATATAATTCAAGCCAACAGAAACTCAAACAAGTAAATATCTTCCAAAGCAAAGAAACATATGGACACAAAATATATTAACCAAAGACAGATTTGTTCATTAAAAGCAGTGGTATAACCAAATATATTAAAACAAAAAAGAAAACTTGGCCCATAAAACATTGATGACAAAACATTCAATTAGAATGGCTCCATGTATAGCAATGGTATTTTAGATAAATGGAAAATGGAATAACATACAAAATATATCCAGGATTCAGAACTTTGAACAAATCCAATTTGAGTTATGAAGAAACTATCAAAATAGAGTAAAATCATAGACATGTCATCATACCTCGTCATCTTTTATATATGGCTCAAACCAACTCCACAGTGTCTTCGGGTCTCCACAATATCTCAGATAGAGAAACCCAACCTATAAACAATAAAAGAAGTAAATACAGAAACATAAGATAAACATATGAGAATAACCACCAAAGAGAACATTGCATACAGAACAGTCTCAACTTGGATGCTAGGCAGAATCATACCATCCTTCATCTCATTAAACAAAACTTAATATCAATATAAAAAAGTACAAGATTATTCCTTACATCATAACAAATTGAAGTAAAAAGGATGAAATGAATTGAATTATTAAAGCTAACCCAGTTCAGAAAGCATCCTACCTAATAGGGTATGGGGAGGGTAATGTATGCAACCTTACTGTGCAAATGGAGATATTGTTTCAAAGATTTGAACATATGATCTCTGGATCATAAGGCAAAAACACTTACAGATGTGGTAAAGTCCACTCTCATGGACTCAAATTATTACAAGAATGAAATCATTTGCTCTTTCAAGGAAATTCTTTTTAAGGGCAACTGAAAAGTGGGGATATTGATAATGTCTTAAGCATTATGTAATGTGGTTTCCAAAACAAAATAAGTAAATTGAAAATTGTCCACAAACCAAAAGCACTTAAAATATCAAAGACAAACACAATTAGAGACACAGAGCTAAATATAATTGGAGGACCCAAGCACAAAACAGAGCAAAAAAAAAAGAGAATGCAGTAGATAAGCATCACCCCCTACCAGAAGCAGGAGCATACTGAAACAGGAGGAAATATAGTAGTCAAAGTGTCAAACCACCAACAAACAACCCCCAGATCAACCTAAACCACCCAACAAACAACCTCCAGATCAACCTAAACCACCATTGACCCTCGACCATCCCCGCACAAACCACAACTTATAGCAGCGAAAAATCAGTGCTCAAAAAACAGTGAATAAGTTTGGAGGGAAGGGTCAAATGAATGAGTAAAGCGGTTATAATAAGGGTTGGGGCCCTAATTCAATCAATCAAAGCAAAACCAGCCCACCTCACCAAATCATTTTTTTGGTTGACAGAAACAGAATCATAGCAGCAAGCATAAACTGTAAACACATACAGTCCTCAACCTAACTTGCTATTTTGGCTACCTTACATTTGTTAATTCAACAGAAACCCACCAACACACAGTCCAAGCTCAGTTATGATATATAATTCTACAATTATTCAAGATAAATTATGCTACAAATAAGTGATTCCAACATAATTAAATAGTCTCATGTGAATGCATCTTCTCTAGCCGTACAATATGACCAACTATTCAAGGCAAAACCATAAATTCCCCCACTTAATAAAAATTGATTAAAAACGGTCAGAAAGTCATCCATCCCCAAACCAAGAAAACGTTCTAGCACAAACACATATCATGACCAACACAAAAAATTTACACCACTTAAAACAAATCAGTAAAGTCCCATATACATGGTCAGTCACATCCACGTACCGCTCTTATGTAAGGAGAATCGGGGTGTTTCAACAGCCCGTGCATTTGCTTGACAGTGAGCTTCATCGTAAAAAATTTGTAAAGAAGACAGAAAGCAGTTGAAGGACCGCGACAATTGCCAGTCATCCACGGCTCCACATGATCAACTTGATTATAGATCTCATCAATAACTTCATGATACGTTTTTAATCGATAGAGCTCCTTAAAGTAATCAGATGACAGAATATTCATGCACAGCACTTTTTCTAGCAAGGAGTCAATTGGTTTGCCACAAGTCTGTATCTCCATGATACCACAAAACAAATTATTGCTCCCACAGTTATAATCTTGAAATGTCAAACACTATATGAAGTCACAATCCCATTAAGTCACAATCCAATTCCTACAGCAAAAGACAAAACAAGTGTAAATATACAATAATTATAATTAAAAGTAGGAAATAACAAGCAAGAAGCTTATAATTTCAACTAAAGCACAAAGACAACAAATTAAAATAGAAAAAAAAAAGTATCTAGGTTTAAATTTCAAAGAAAAAATTTAGTTGCCACGCAAAAAACTTAAAACAAATTAACAAGCACTGGAGGATTTTTTTCAGCTGAAATTTCAAAGATTATATTAACATAGATCCGCTCAGGGAGGATGAAATTGGTGCTTGCGTGAGCAAGTTACTGGGATAAAATGAATAAACGAAATCTGTGGATGAACAGAAGCGCGTGAAGAAGGAAATAAAGGAAACTGTAATCAAGATTAGGGGATTTGGAACGAGAAGAGAGAGGAAATGAATGAAAGAAAGTTAGAGAGTTGAAGAAATTGGTACCAAATGGTGAGAGGGTGGGGAGAAAAACGAAGGTTGGAGAGCGGAGACGAACCCTAGCTTGTGAGGCTCTATTGATTCTTTTCGATTGGAAAAATTGGGAACGTTGCTTCTAACCGGGATACATATACCTCAGACCCTCCTTTTTGTAAAAAAAAAAGAACCAACTGGACCCGCTGAAAAAGGGAAAAAAAAGATATTAACAATTTTTTATTTTATTTGGTTCAATTTTTATTTAGATAAAATTGGTTTCAAAATAATAAATAATTATATATGCAATAATTGAAGTTATAAATCTACGAGGATTATTGAATATTTTATCTTAATCATTTTATCTAACTTCAATAAGATTCCTTTTTCAAAAGAAATACTTATGTTTTCTGTCAAATAAGAAATAATTTTCATCCGGGGTATTTAAAAAGTAAATTTAAAAGGTTGGTTTTTCTAATTATACCTATACTAAGTTTTGAAATGTAAATATAATTATGTTTTGTAGGTTTATGTCTAATGAAAAAGATTTTAAAAAAATCAGAGGTTATATTTATATGTTTATTCATTTGAATGATAGGAGTATAATATACTATTTAGTTAATAAAATAAAATTATAATAATGTAAATCAAATATAAATTAATCACATAAAATATATTTTTTCACTTTCATTTAATATACTATTATATGTTTATTATTTTACAAATTTTATATATATGTAGGAAATGTATATGTTTCAAGATGTATTATTCCTCAACTTTGATGTAGGAAAGATATTTCAACTAAAGATTTGATACATATAAAAGGATGAGCACCACCTTGAATAGGAGAAAATAATTTTGAATATATTTTCATTATCCATGTCCAAGTCTTTGTTTGTATCACCATGACCATTTCTATTCTATCAAGATTGATAAACATAACATTATTTCTATGAATTTATATTGTCCACATTGTAACAATCCTCACAACTTTTCAGATTTGATTGTCTTTTCTATTAAGCCTTGCAAGCTCAAAGTTTAAAAAATGTTGTTTAACACTTTTATAATGCCCTATCATTATCCTTATTCAAGAATCAAACAAGTTTTAGATTTGGTTTGTCACCTTATAAGTGAAGAATACATGATTGATAAATTTCTCAAAATTGTCACACATGACACATGTAGATTTACCAACTTGGATACCTTTCCATATTAAGTTATCATGTGTAGCAATCTTATTTTATAACACCCTCCAAATAAAGAATAAAGTTGATGGCAATGCTTTAGTATTCAACAATTTATCGTATAAGTGATCATCCTCCCTTATTAGATCACTCTACATTATCATGTATGCAAATTTATAGTATAACTTTTTGTTCCACCTCCTTTCCATACCCTTTCATATAGTTTTTCCCTTTGTATATTTGACTCATTAATTAGTTGTAACATTTCCTCTATCGTTGGTTTTTTTCATTCAAACAATTCCCTCCTCCAACTAAATCTCGAAGGCACTCGTTATCCAATCATTCTCCGATCTCCCCTATCCTAAGTCCTTTTTTTTTTTAATTAGCATACATTCTTTGGTATTTCTCCCTTAAATATTTATTTTCTAACCATATGTCATCCCAAAATAAGATCATATCCACAACCTTGATTTTCCATATTATATCATGCCTAAACTATTTTCCCTTTCTCTATATTCACATATTTTTTTAAGATTTCTCCACCAGAAGGACTCATAACACCACTCCTTAATCTCATTTAGTGATTATCATGTTGCATATTTTGACTTTAGAATATCCACCCACACACTCCTATCTTCCTTTCCTAGTCTCTAATTCCACTTATCTATGAGGGCTTTATTGAAATATATTAGATCTTTTATCCCTAAACTACATTGTAGTTCAGGTTAGCATATCCTTTTTCATTTTATCCACGCAATCTTTCTTCCATCTTTACCCCGACCCTAAGGCTATGTTTGTATCTATGCAGAGAAAAGCGTTGAAACACTATTCACAATGAAAAGAGCTAAAAGTCTTCTAATAACAACAAAAAAGCACACAAATCCAAAATAAATTTTCATGCAAAACTTTCTTCGCAACTTTGCGAAGAAAGTGGTATATATATATATATATATAAAATTAATTAATTAATTCTAATTTACTTTTTTATCCTTTTTATTTTAAACTTCAATTATTATTTTTTATTTAAAATATAACTATAATTTAAATATAAAAATATAAACACTATAAAAAAATAATTATTATAAAAAAATAATTAATCATATTATATATAATAAGTTATAAATATAAATAATAGTAAAAATAATTTTTTTTTAATAATTAACAAATAAATTTATATACTAATTATATTAATTAAAAAAAAGTAAAGATAAAAAAATAATGTTATTTAATATAAAAATATTTTTTTATCAAATATTTATAATTATAAATATTTAAATAATATTTAAATTAAAAATAATTATAATTTATAAATAAATAAATCAAATTAATTTTTTGAATAATTTTTAAATGTAAGGGCAAATATGTAAAGTTACATTTTTATCAATTAAAAAAAATACAATTTCAATAACCCCCATCACATCACTCACAAACTTTCATCACACTTTCCACTCTATTTACCTTAATCCAAACACCATAACTTTCTTTACACTTTATCTTCAAATCATCTCAAATCCACTCCCTCGTTTTCACTCTCTAATCCAAACAAAGCTTAAAGAAAATCTCTTTGAAATTTCACAATTTATTTTCATATAACGAGTGATATTTTTATAACGAGTGATATTTTAAAAAAAGACAAAAAGTATAATGACAAAACTCCCTTTAATTATATTTATTCATTAATATATAATAATGCAGATAATACAATAGTTTTTAATATTTAATTATATTATTTAAATCATAATAATTTTTAATTGACTATATTTGAAGGTATTAAATATTTTTTACATTACTAATAAGCTCAAATAAGTTTTTTTACCCCTAAAATTGGTTAGTAAAAAATTAGTATTTTCAAAACAATTTCATTGAATTTAATATCTAATATTTAATAAATAAGTAAATTTATTAATTATTTTTTATATTTTAAATTAAAGATGTTTACATTTGATTTTTTTAACAATATGATACACTAAAAAATCACTTTTAGAGACCACCAAATTTGATCGCTAAAAACACTACAATCGACCACTAAGCATATTCGCAATAGAAATAATCGCCAAATAAAGACGGTAGTGAAAACCTTAGTCACGAAACATTTAGCGACCGAATTATAAATTGGTCGCAATTTCGCAACCGAAATTGTGGTCACTATTTCGCAACCGAAATTGCGGTTGCTACTTCGTCACCAAAAAATTTGGTCACAATAATTTAAGGAACCAAATTAGCGACCAATTTTTGAAGAAAATCCAGTGGCTAAATCGATCGCTGAAGTAAAAGATGATAACGACCAACCTTTTTAGTCGCTAATGGGTTGAAACAATTAATTAAAAAAAACTATGACAGCTAAATTGGAGACTTATAGCGACGAAATCCTATTTGGATCGCTAAACAACAACTTTGTAGATTTAGCCACAAAATCAATTTCACTGGCTATTTTATACCTATTTAAAATTATAATTTGATCTATTTATAAAAAAAATTCAAATCTGCTTAAAAAATACTCAAAATTCAATCAAGCTAAATAGGGATGAACTCCAATGCATATTTAAGAAATAGTTGTATACAAATTAAAAGTAAACCATATTAGACAATGAAAATTATTGTAAACAAGTTAAAAGAGTACAATTTATTATATAGTTCAATATACAACTAATCTTATTATGCACCATCATCTCTAATGTGGTATCCTTTGTGATGTCCACGGGTAGTAGGAAGTGAAGGGCCTAATATGAGATAATTCATTTGAATGTGTTGTATGATGAGTTGCATCTGCTCATTTTGTTTGTGCATCTACTCATTTTGTTTACAAAATTGGTTTTTGTATGTAGTATGTTTTTTTATTCAATGAAAAAAAATAAGAAAACAATCTACTATAGAATATAACCCATATAAGAGAGTGAAGTAGAATCAAAACTATGCCCAACTATTAGAAAATGTCATGCAAGTTAGAGAATCAAATCTAACCTTTAGTATGCTACAAAACTGAATGTTTGACTTTGACGGTTTGTGCTAACATATATTAAGAATACTAAAGAATGAAATAAAGGAAGTGAGAATTCATTAACACTCTTACCTTGCACTTAATGGCCATCACCTACTCCACCACTACTTCCACCTCCAAACCCTCCTCCTCCACCTAGACCACCTCCAGCCCCATAACCACCATCAAACTCACCTTTTCTGTCGCACCGCCTCGTACTCCTACACTGCCACTTGCTCCTCCTCCAAGGCTTCCACCAGCACCACGATCAAGTCCATCACCACCACCCGCTCCCCTCCAATGCCATCACCACCTTCTAAACTACCATCACCACTTGCTCCTCCTCTAGTCCCGTCTCCTCCTCCTCCTCCTCCAATGACTATGTGTATTGGTTTTTTTTTTTAACAATACACACCAACACAACAACCAAATATAGGTTAGGATTTATGAGAACTTACCAACTCCAATAAGTTAAAAGCTAACAATGACTCATGAAGCTTGAAATAGGGCAAGAGAGAAGATTGGAGAAATGAGAACTCGAAAAGCCATAATAAACAAAAGAGAAAAGGAAAAAAATAATGATTTTTTTTAAAATTTTAATTATATTATTCAATTATAATTATATGATAAGTTTCGATAAAAAGATAAATATTAGAAATCTCACATCGACTAGAAATAAAACTAATTTATAATATATAAGTAGATGTAAACCTTATTTTACTAGCCGGTTTGGTAATGTTGAATTACAATTAAAATTTAATTATTAAGATCTTTCTTTAGTTATTTTGTTAGGTAAAGTTAGAGGTAATTTATTAATTATCTATAGATAAGCATATTACATAATAAAATATTTAAATGTCATCTAATTTACGATGATGATTTTATTTGTGATACATTATGCTGAAAAAAAAAAAAGAAAAAAAAACTTGTGATACATTATCTAATAATGTATCATGATTATTTGTGATGTCACGATCAAAGAAAAGATAATACATGAAAGGGATTCACTTTACTAGTTGTTTTACATCCATTTATCTCTTATTTTTCTATCAAGTCAATCGAACCACAAAATATTTGAAACACGTTCTCTGATTTTCTCACATTTTTATATCCTACTAAACAACTAAACATTCAATTTATTTCTTATTTATATTTCTCTTTTCTCGATTTATTATCTTGTCTTTCCTTTAACCTTTATTGTTTTTATCTTCGAAACCAAAACAAACTTAACTATCTATCCTTATATGATTTTCAGGCACTCTATTCAAACTTTGTAGAAATTGTTCTACCCTCTCCTTTAACACTTTAGCTAAGAAATATTTGACTATTAAATACTCTATGAGGTGTATTTTTTTTTTTAAGAAATTATACAAATTATGAAAAGATCACTCTATAAAAACTAGTTAAAACAATTATCTAGAAAAATAGGCAAAAAGAACACTATTTTTTTAACATACTTGACATCGAACAATAGTCGTTAAGAAAACTATATATAAAGCTTTCTCTTTCATTTTATTTATTTTTTCAACCAAAAGTATTTTTAAAGTATACACAATCAAATATTATTTTTAAAAACACAATTAAGCCATTTTCTTTTATCTTCTTAGGTTATTCATTGTAGAAGGATGAATACATATGTTTTCACAAATAAAAAAGTATTTATTTTAAAACAGAACTCCAAGTTGGATATATACGGAAAGGAAAATACATAAAGGAGTAAATGCATGATGTAGAGACGAATATGCTCCCATGTATATCCAGAATGTTCTAGACACGGCGTGATCTTTCTCTCTTTCGAAATCCTTAGAAAAACAGATGAACTTTCTCGTCACTGTGAGTGATCACTGAATATTTGGGGAAGAAACTAAATTGTGATAAGAGGAAACAGAAGCAAGAGATTCTCAACATGTTCGGAGTAGTTTTCCCGAACCGGAGCTTCCCCATGGACATTTCAACCTTCGCACAAATCGACACCTTCCACTGGGTCCTCGATATGAACACTTTCGTAGGTAACATAAACCCTAAACTCAAAACCCCACATTCATTTCTTACACCGCCGCACATTAGCTTTCAATTTCACTAACCCTCTAACGTGCGCAGGCGAGGCGTACGACCAGGTTCGCGACCTCTGCATCTTCCTCCTGAACGGCTTCACGCTCCCGCCGGATAAGGCGCTCGCCGTCTACATCCAGTCGCCGGGATCGCCCTTCGTCTTCTGCGGCGCTGTCACGGTGGCGCGTCCATCCGCCGTCCTCACCCTGTCGTGGCCGGAGCCCGGCGCCCCCGGCCCGCTGCAGCTGACGGCTGACTCGCAGACGCTGTCGGCGAAGATCGGCGTGTCGGTGGAGGATCTGGCGTCGTTGCCGTCGCTGGACGTGGGGGCGGAGACACGAATCGAAAGGTTGGCGATGAAGGTTGGAGAGAATCTCTTCAATTTCATGCAATCGTTTTGCGGTGTGGATGGGTCCAAGTTGGTTGTTCCCATGGATATCTTGAACCGGTGGTTCAAGAAGTTTCAAGAACGGGCCAAGCGTGACCCTGAATACTTGAAGGGTTTCGCTTTGTAAGTCTAGCCTGTGTTTTTTTTTTTTTTTTGTTAATTTTTTAGAATTGCAATGACAGGGAATATAAATGGAATATTTGTCTTGTACTGTGATTCTAGCTTACATCTTTTTTCTTCTTCTTAGAACTTGTGCTTCACTTTATGATTTTGTGTCATGTACCAAGAGTTTAGGACTTGGGAGATTGATCCGAATTTGAAATCTGTCTTTGTTAGAAGTACTGAAACATAGAATGCAGGTAATGTGAGGATTAATTATTAATATGTGTTAATGCTTGTTAAACCTTATTGTGGTTTTTTCTTGATCGATGTTTGGTAGTAGTACATATACACAGGTGCAAGATTAAGTTAAAATGCTCAGGCGACATTGTTATAGTTGGAGTTGGATTCCTCATGATGTGTTGCTAGTTCTTGTCTACTATGTTTAGTTTCATGTTTCAGATGTGATTTTTTGAAGTTAATAATGGTTATGAATTATAATTTTTGCTCTCACTTTATTCTTAACGTGATAGCAAACATGTTATATACTGTTTTTTTTTTCTTCTGATCGCTCATGGATTGACTGGTGAAAGCAAGAACATGGTGAAAGCAACTCAGGTTAAAAGAATTGGCAGAATGAAGAGGCTGTTGCATGGTTGGTTAGAAGCTGCAGCATTTATTTTTTATTTGTTGAAAAAAAAGTGCTTGAAACATTAGTTGTGATGAAGGTACCTAATAGTAGCTTGGTGGGTTCTGTAGAAATGGAAATGCTCTCAAAAACACAGCAGGGTAATTATATGATTCTATCCCAGTTTTGTTCTAAATTGAAGTTTTAAGGAATGGGTTTTCCAAGGGTTGTCTTGTCTCCACTTGGTCATGCTGATAATTCTTTGCTTATAGCATAGAAATGATCGTATTATTCAATCTTAAGACAAACTTAAAAATTTGTGGTCACTCTTATTTGTTGATTTTTTGTGAAAATACATGCTGATGGTTTTCGATAAATTATTGCTGAGGAGAGTCTTGCAGATTTACTCATGTAATTAAATTTCTAATTAGAATTAGTACTCTTATTTAAAAAAAAAAAGAAATAAATATTAATTTTATTTTTTATATTATATTTGAAATATTTTATTTACTGAAATACATGGGAACCTGCCTATTCATATTTTTATTTATACAATTTTTTAAAATTTTATAGTTTTATGATTTTTTATTTTTATCAATAAATAATTAAAAAATAATAAAATTAAAAAATATATAATTTGGAAAAAAACAGTATTAAAAAAAAGTTATTTAGTTATTTTGAAATAAAATAAGTTATTTAATTATTTTAAAATAAAGGGAAATTATTCAATAACTTATTTTATTAAATAAATTATTTAATTATTTTTTATTAATTAAAAGATAACAGTAAATAAAGCTATCAATGTATTTGTTTATATAATGGTATAAATATAATAAATTTTAAGATAATGTTAATTATTATTTGTATTTATATCTTTATTAAAAGAGAATAGCCCACATTGTAGAGTACCCAAACCCATTAAGATTTATTTGCCTAACAATGAAACAAGCCCAATAACCTCTGGAAGGGCCTACACATTCAGAATTCGGTATCTCAAAAATTACATGACTTATATGAAGCTGCGCTTAGATAAAGTTTTCAATATATACTTGTTTTAATAAACTATGAATTTGAGATAAGTTTGAATACGAGTGTCCATTCTTCTTGGAAATATTGAAAGAGATAGGGTCCTATCCCATTACTTGCAAATTTATATTATTCATTGAAAAGTTTATTTTAAAGGACTCGATTGAAAGAGAGGCTTAAATTGTATAAATTATTTAGAACTTTTTTAATTGACTAGAACGTAATTTTTTTATACGCCATCATTTTAATGTAATTTAAAATGAATTTGTCAATTGATTAGCTCTAATTCAAGTTTAAAGTAAGCTTCTTTTTGTTAAGTCATAGACATAAAGTGGATTAGGACTTGTACCAACCAAATATAACCAGATATGAATTGATCCACCACTACAACACAAAATATATGTAATTCTAAAATAGATTTCATAATTGCATGAATCTTTCAGATTTTCAAAATTATAAAATAATCTTTAAATAGTTAACAATCAATAGATCTTTAATTAATTTTATTATTTATAATTTAATTATAAGGTTAGAATCCATCCAAAAATATTTGGGGCATTTTAATCCAATTTAACTTGGATTTGTCTTGACTTAAATTTCTATGACTTGTCTAACCTAATCCAACTTTTTTATTGAGATATAAACTTATTTAGGTCTAATTTGAATTAACTTGACTTGGGTACATACCAACTTGACTTGATTATGGTCTTATTCAACTTGACCTAACTTGGACTCGACTTGACTTTGGATCAACTCGACTTGGTCTGAGTTAGGTTTCATCCAACTCAATATAAAGTGAGTTCAATTCAACATGGACTCAACTTACTTGATCTAACTTAGGTTCGACTCAACTTGTTCGACTAAGTTTTACCTAATTTTGTATCTTAACCTACTTGACATGGTCTAATTTAATCTAACTTTTCTTTGACCTGAACTATACTAACATTGATTTGACTTATCTTAGATTCAACTCGACCTTAATCATATTAATCTAAGTTCGACTAGTATTTGACTAACCTCACATGATTTAAACTGACTTAATCTTACAATAATTTTTAAATTTTTAAAATTAAAAAAATTATTTAATTTATATATTAAATCTAAATTTAGTAATAGGATTGCACTTAAAATCCAAAAAATATGAATATGATTTTTTTTATGTTGTGAGTAATCAAATTTCGGAATAATTAATACTTTTTCATCTTTATAAAGATTTTTTTAAGAAAATGTTTGTTTCTTTCTCATTTTAATAATTTTTTTACTTTAAAATAACTCTCATTTGCTCATAGAATTTTTGTGGACATTTAATCATATAACTTTTTTCATGTGAACTTTTTAATACTGTAGACTTCTTTGACCTTGACCATGTGGACTGGACCAAATTCGTGAGTTGGACCAAATTTACAAGTCTATATTGACACGTGATATGGTTTTCTTTGTTGCAAGGTTAATCTATTTTGAAGAAACTTAAACAGTCGCTGAACTGTTAATTGGTTTTATTAGGTTCTAATGCAACACTGTTTTATCACTTTTATCTTCACTAACTATCACATTAAGGTAAGGTGAAAGACATCATATAGTTGGTAGAACACCATCTGAAAAACACCACTACCATTAAAATCACAATTATCGATTAATCATATTGTTAAAAAGGTGTTGTTCTTAATTTTTTATTCATGAATTCTTTCAATTATAAAAATAATTGTACAAATATAAATTTAAACATATATAAATGGTAAATTTGCAATAAGTAAAATGATTAAATTATGAAAGTGAGAAGTAGCAGAAAAGTTGATTCCTTTTGAGCCTAATTCCTAGTTAGAACTAGCTAGGGTTGCAACAAGGGTCATTTGTTTTGGTAAACCCTAACTCCCAAAACCACATTAAAGAAAAGTTTGATGAGGTGAAGTCAATTCTCTTATTCCTTATCCCATTCTCTTTTGTTCATTCCTTTAGCTGATCATGTGGTAGAGGTTAGTCATTATTGACATTAAATTTTTCAACAACCCAATGGTGAAGATACTATGAGCATGTAGGTATTTAGTCCTTAACTACCACCAAACCATTATCAACAACAATTTTCAGTCCACTTAATAAGAACACCATGCAATATAATTAGAAAAATAATAGATGAGTAAAGAAGAGTAAACTCTTTGGTTGAAGCACTTTGGGTATCCTTCTAATTATTGCTGCCTTTAGGCCCATATATGAAATAGACCACCCCATGTGTTATCTACCTTCTTCTTCTTCTTCTTCTTCTTCTTCATTATAATTATCTCTCACACTTTCTTTCCTTCACAAATTAATTTTTCATTTTGGAAAAAAGTAAATATAATTTTTTGTATATACAATTTGAATAGAAAGGAGGTATCTATGATGCCAAAAGTTCGAACATGGAGTAAAGGAACAATGAAATTAATTACCAACACAGTGAAATGCAAATTACTAATTATAAGTAATGAGAGAGTTATAGCTCCTAATTAAGACAGCCAGCCTTTGAACTACGTAAAGATAAATTTTGCTTGCTTGTGATGTGAACAACAAAAAATAAAAAGTAAAAATAAAATACCTCTACTTTAGATACTACACAAAAATCAAGGTTTGTGACTGTTGAAAGAAACATCAGAATCACATACCTATTTTTAATAATTATTAATTAAATGGAAGTAATTTGTCAAGAAAATGGCTATAATTTTTTTAAGTGAAAAATAATAATTACGATTATTAACGGTTAACTAAAATCTTTACACAATTTTCAAACTTCATACCTAGTGAATGCTAAACAGTATTCATATATTTTTTCATAGATGATAAAAAATGTAATAAATAAAAATATTAATTTTTCATTTTTCGTTGTAACTTAAACTATAATAAAATTATTAAATAATAGTCAAATTTAAAAACAACAAATACTAAATTGACTAAATTAGATGATATTTTAAAAACTAAAAAAAATTATTCATATTTAAGTGGTTTTTACTATTAATAAAAATTTAAAAACAGTTTTATAAATTTTTATTAATAATAAAAACTAATTTAAGTATAATATTTTTTTTAGTTTCTAAAATGTTTAAATAATAACTAATTATTCAAATTTCTAAAATTATTTTTTATTTAATATTTGTTTAGTGTTGGTTTATATGTTGAAGTTGGTGACATGTTATTAAACAAATTATCTTTATATAAAGATCGGAGCACAACTCAAATACTCCTTATCTTTTTTATTTAATTAATTCTTGACTAAAAAAACACTTGGATAAAAAAAATTTCTACTCCAACTTCAATAAAAGAATTTCCTAAGAGTCATAACCACTACACAACCTTCTTGGATCTATACTATATATATATATATTTCCAGTGTGCATATACTTAGTTTTTTATTACCTTACATTTGTATGTATTCATAATGATAACATTAAAAGGTTTTTTTGAAACTGAATTGTAGCTTGAAAGAAGCATCCTAAGTGTAATGAGGTGCAGGAGAAAGCATTTGCAGTTTAAAAAAATGACGTTTAGAATGATTATTGGAGGAGGGTTTTGAAGATGGTTATTTATTAGTGGTTGTTTGGGAAGAGAAGAGAAATGGAGAAATGGAGAGGGTTGGAGAGTAGGGAAACAGAGCGCGCTTTAAATGCGGGGCAGACAACAGAGTCAGCGACTTTGGTGAAAGACACTGTCAGGGCCCTTAACAAGCCATGATGTGAAAGCTCAGTCCCTTATCCCACTCACACACATGCATGCATATAAACCCTTCATTAATGCCCTAATGCTTTTCTTTTCTTACCTAAACTCACTCCTTTTCCCTTTTTTTCATCTCAACTTTTTCAAAATTTCCATTTCTCATCAACAAAAACATTTACACATTCTCTTTTCACATCTGAAAATCAAAACATCCCAAAGTCATTACTTCTTCAAGATTCTGATTCAAAATTTGTTAACGAGCACATGTGCATGTTCATCTTTTTCCTCCACCTACAAACACTTCAAACTTAATTAACTCATTAAATATCTGAAGATTAAGGTTTATTAATTAGGTCTCCATGAAGTGTGTGCATAGGACAAACTGTACTGCATATATTAATAGAGTCAAGAGGAAGAAGAAGGTATATGTATATCTATCTATGCATGCGGTGCAATGTTGATGATATAGTCATCATAACCTCATAATTAATACTTGTTCTCTTTCTTCTCTGAACAGTTTTCTTGATTTGTCAGTATAAAAGTAAAAGTTAAAAATAAAGAAACTTTTGGAAAGGGGTTTTTAGCAGTAACCTTTTTCTCTCTCACTGTCAACTGCATACTTTTTGAATGCTCATCAATCATAAAGCAATCGATTACAAAATCATTTTCTCACCTCTCACATCAGGACCCTCTTTTCTGTTCTGCCAAAAAAGTACTGTTTTCTCTCTGACCCTTTGCATTTATTATTCTCCTTTCGAAGAACGGGCCATGATAGGGTTACAAGTCATCACACCCCATACATACTCATCACCACCGCCATTACCACATCTTCTGCTAAACCTTCTCTTCTCTCTCTTCTCTCTCTCTCTTGCACACGCTCGAATACATATACCATATGTCAACTTCAAAGCGTACAACTTTCTTCCACGTATCACCTGTTACAATTTATGACCACGGTTTTCTCTTACCATTTACTGTCTTTCCCATTCTGTTTAAGAATCTTTTAATCACTTCACAAAAATTATTAAATTTGGCTCTTTTTAACCAATCTAAGTAGGGCGTTTGACTTTTCAGTATGTTTTTCTGATATTTATACACACACACCACTCTTTTAAATCTCTCAACAAATTCATTTTTCATCCACAGCATTAGCCAAATTCAAGTTTCACTCACCTTTTTCAAAGAATGCGTTATGTAGGAATTAAAACCTGACTCGTTTCTCAGTGTTGTTTAGGGATCCGCACGTCAAAATTTAAATTATACCAGATACATTCCTGTTCAAAACTTACTTCTGCTAAAGATAAAACATGTATATAAAAATCATAAGCAAGAAACAAAATCCTTAAAAAAATGTTGTAAAAAGGATGACAGTTAGTAAGAAATAACAGGGAGAATTATGGAGATGAAAAAGAAGGAAAGGACAAGTATATGCTATATTGGGGTTACAATTTGGACGCGTTAGATGTGTACTGTAGAGGAGCAAAGAGGTAGTGGATGAAGTTGTGTGATTGATGGGAGAGTGGGTGGTTGAGTTGGGTATGTAAGAGGTGGACACTACAAGGTACAATCTCTGGGTGGTGCTCTTTCACCTTCAATATATTCGCTTGCAATGGGGTTTCAAATTTGGACCCCATTTCCTTTTTTCTTCAGTTCCAAACATCTCACAACAAAAGTGGACTTTGACATGTCTTTCTCATGCTTTCTTTTCTCCTTCTCTCTATATTCATAAATTATTAAATGAACCTATTGCTGTTAGATGTACAACTTGTATAGCACCTATGCTCCTAGGGTAAGACTAAATTTCTTCAGTGTTCAATGACCCTGTCAATGCTTTGGGACTTATATACAACAGTACCAATTTCAAACCCTCAAAGGAATCTACTTCACTATTCTACCACCATGTGTAACATTGTTCAGTGGTATAAATTCTAGCTACTTCTGATGAAAAACTTAGGGAAAATTAGGAGTGAGAGTGGGGTATAAAGCTTACTTTTGTGCTCTTATTTTGTAAGAGAAAGAAGCACTTTATGTTCTTATTTTCTTTTCTATTACAGAAGGGATAAAGGTCCATTTGTTACACATTTACATCGAATGATATGACACTATCTATCTCAGGTTCATGGAATATTGTTGGATATGGCCCTGATTCAAGGCTTATGAACAACCGTTTTTGGAGGAGACTGTTTTTTCAACCCCCAAACTCAGCCACTTCAGGAAACTTACAATGCTCCATTATTGAACACGCCATTCCAATTAAAACTCGAATGAACTTATTACATATACACAATCTATAACATGCTATATATTTATAGATATATTTTGAATAATGTTTGTATTAGCTCACAATTACGTATATATATATTTATGAAAATTTCATAAAATTTATGTTTATGACACTTTTAATTAGATGAATTAATTAAAGCATTTAAGAAATGTATCAAGTACAAATAATACAAGATAATGTTTTTAAGCCTAGCTAGTTTCCTTTGGGTCATCTACTCTTCACAAAAAGTTATGTTATTGGTTCGAGAAGAATTGTATTTACCTATCTTAACTGATATTCTACTTGAATTTTATGAGTATTTTTAAAAAATGGAGATGATTTAATTTAGTCAAAGGTCAACTAATGTTGATAAAAGCATGTCAAGATATGTTAGTTCAAAATGCATAACTCTAAATTTTCTTCCAACATCTTCTACCACTAAAGTATCTACTTATAAATAATAAAGAATTTAAACAATATTATATTTTTGAGAGGTTAAATATATATGATTTTTCATAAGATGAGATAAAGTAAAGACTTTAATAGTAGACTATATAAATAGCACTAAACAAACATAGTTTGAAAGAACTAAAATTAAATAACATTAAGTAAGCTTTATTAGATACTTGTAATTGTTTAAAAAATATTAAACATCCCTTTTAACATGTAAATACCAAGTTTGTGTCGTGTTTTGTGCGTGTGAGTGAGAGAAAGCAAGACATGCGCATGCTAAAGCATAGCTAGTAGGCCACAAATTATATAGGTTTGTACCAAATGATACTTTGGGACAAAATTTTACATTTATCAAGATGTTTGACTTTGCAAATTCACTATTTGCATCACAATACATTATCTTCATTTTCATTATAAGCATTCTTCATTATTGGACCTTGTGCTATTGTCCAAATGCATAGGATACAAGTAAAACGAACAGAACATTTGAAATAAATAATTAAAGATAAAAATTTGAAATGTAAAAAGATTTTTATATTTCTCATATTACTTTGAAATATGTTATTTTCGTTATTAATGGAATTAAATTTCAATTAGTATATGTTTTGAAATATACACTATAATAAATTTATATGTATATCTTTCTACATAAGTCTCAAAGATATGTTTCGCCTTGATGAGCTAATCTTATATAATAATTGTTAACTTTCTTTTTGTATAGAGAAAGTTTGAGTTTGATAGTGCATGGGTTTTGGTTACTATATATAAAAGGAACACTTTGTCTAAATTAAAATTTGGACAAAGATTTCAATTAATTTAGATAGTATTTTTGTGTGTGTGGAGACTTCAAGTTTTTGAACCAATTCTTGGATTAAAGTGGAGAATAGATTATTTTAGTCTTGTAAGTAGATTTCGTATAGGTTAAACCAGTCCAACTTTTTTCTTCCTCTTTTAGCAAGGTACATTTTGAAAAATTACTCCAATTTACTAGAGTCTAACTTTCTTAATTACTATAATTAAAAAAAAACTACAAAATAACGTTACATCTAACACTTTAATATTGGACTATTTTTCTTGAAATAGATTTTGTCTAATAAAATTCGACTAGGTAATATAGATATTATGAATCTACATAAGACGTGATATATATGAATAAAAAAATTGTTCTTATCATATTCCTATGCTAATAATCTAATTTCCGCGGACAAAAACACATTATATGCATTAATAAAAACATCCTAACACTTGACTTTTTTTTCTCTGGTTAGTTTTTTTTTTGTTAGCAAATAACAACAAAATTAAATGGATCCACCTCAGGGGTGGTTCAACCCTTATACAACATAATGATGTTCAAATATTACCTTTGCATCTACATATCAACCAAAAAAGACCTCCTACTATCTATCTCATCTCTATCAATAATAAAAAAGAATAACAAGGATCAACCTTTATAAAAATATTAAATTGAATGCATACATACAAAGGGTTCTAAGCATCAATTATAGAATGAGAAATTAACTGATGGTATCTTTGATTAGATCCAGAACCAAACTTTTACCAGTATCAGAGAGAAAACTTCAGTATGATCAACCACTCCACCTTTTTCTTTGGTTAGTGATTATTACATTTTCATTTTCGAAGTGAAATCAAACCAAAATGTTATTTTAATGTTAAAGATGTTTCAGAACTGTTAGAATTAGCAAATTGGTTTCTTAAGTTTAGAAAAAAAATCATTTTAATTTAAGAAACATAGGTCTAATTAAACACAAAGATAACAAAAGTATTGTTATTCGCCAGAAGCTTCAAATATGTCACGTCATGAAGTGATTTCAATTTGTCTAATTTAATTAGAAGGTATTACTCTGACAACTGCAGTATCATATAATAATTTTAATTATTTTTTTTTAATATTTTTTTTTCTTCAATTGTATTTTAGTGTAATGTTGTTAACATATCATTAGTCAATTTAATTACAAGAGTTAAAGACTATGTATCTCCTGCTCCTAAATTATTTAGTTGTGAATTTGTGTGTGAAGAGCTAATTCGGAATTTGATGTAGATTTGTATAGCTTTCCCCCACCTTACGTAGTACGTTAATTTCTAATAACAGTAGATTGTACTCACACTTTGTCATCCCTTCATAGACAAATTATTCTCCAGAATGAAGCAATAGAACACATTTTGTTTGTGTTGGATGATTTTTGTTTGAATTACTTAATATTAAAAAAATGTCCTTGTTACAAGAGCAAAAGAATGTGACATAATAATAAATTGAAAAGGAAAACTAAAATAATGTCTAAGGTGGGGTTTGGGTTGCGTTATATAACAGATGAGTTACGAGATAGGCATGTTTTAGTATTTTGCTTCACTAACCACAATGGAAGAAAAGACAGATTGAAAATATTCCCAGATATATGCAAAAAGATTAAAAAGGAGAAGTGAAATGAATGTGCATGTAAGTTTAGGAAAGGGAATTACCATAGTTTTGGTGAAGGTGATGCTGAGGTCAGCTTTTCCAATTTGGTGAAAACGTGAACATTTTTGCAAGTCACAAGCAGAAAAACAACAAGGACCTTCCCATTTTGCTTTCTTTGCTTTTCGGAATCACCACACAATTTTTCCTCTCTCCACCACACATTACCAAGAGATACACGCTACTTTTCTCTTTTAAACATACGAAAATCACAATCATAATTTTTTTTATTTTACCATTTTCTATTTATATTCCCAAGCCCATACTAAGACCGAACGCAGAAGCGCTTTAGGAAGTAAATGTTATGTTTGGCTCAATGTATCACCTTTTTTTCTTTTGAAAAAAGTTAACTTCAGGTATTTCATTCACGCTCTCTACACAATATAAATATGTCTATTTCCTTATTTCCACAGTGAAAGATAAATATTTTTTAAAACAAAACTTACTTTTTTGAACAACAATTAATTCTTTCACGTTTCTTCTGCTGTTATTTTTGTTAATTTTTTTTCCAAATTCATAAACATGTTGATGAAAATTATACAGTGAAATAATTTGACAAGTTATGGTAGGATACGGGCCACAGGTGGGCCCAAATGAAAAGTTAATATAAATCACGTAGCGACGGAAATTGAGACAGCTGTGTGTTGGAAACCGTATACATGATACATGTGCGCGTTTACAAAAATTATGGTAAGAGATTCTAAAATTTTTAAGTTTCTGATTTTTTAAATTTAAATTAAAATACACAACCTTCATGAATTCATTTTCAGTTAAAATCAAGTTTCAAAAATTTGATTCATACGAAATCATGCAGACATTAAAATTAAGAAAACATAATAATAATAATAATAATAATAATAATAATACATAGTGAGTTGATTTGGTTGGATGTTGAATCCTTAATGGAACATGTCTTTGTTCTCTATGTTAGTTTGGAATTGAAAGAGTCAAAAGGTAGGGTCCAGCAGAATCATAGGAGACTTTCATTCCCCGATATATTCTTTCTCTCTCTCTCTCTCTTACCTTTCAATAGCTTTGAGAAGAAACGTACACACACATGACACTACACATCAAAATATTCTCAGAGCCATATCATTTACTAAAAAAATTCTAAAATAAAACACTAACAAATAATGTAAGCTTAAAAATGTTAATCTAACAAAAAATGAAAACTAAACCTAACTATATGTCATGCGACATGTCTTGTTTTGTGGATGAAACTGACCTTAATATAAAAAAGAAGGACATTGGAATACATTAATTAATGTATAATGTTTTTGTTTTCCTGTACAATGAGGTTTGAATTTGGACTGAATGCGATCTACTCACATACCCCACTACCATAAAGATGAGAATAAATTAAAATTTGAAGTGAACTTCACGCACGAAATTATTAAATTAAAGGAAACACCTGCACCTAATAAACTAAATTATTAAGCTGTGAATGGTTTAATTTTAATCCATTTTTTTATGCATGCACACACTCTGAGTATTACGTTAATCATTGTACATGTCAATCTTTTTCTACTCTTTCTTGCTTCCGGGAATCTAGCTTTTCATGAGTTTTAAAAAGAAATGTGTATAAAATAAATCCTTCCTTTTTCTTCCATTCCAATTCCTTGTTTATTTTTATAATAGTAATAGGTATAATATAATATGATATGATGCAACCTAAAAAAGCACTAAGAACTTTGTCCTCTTAATTATTATCTTTATCTTGGTCTCACATAATTCCTATTCTCCCGACACACATCTTTATTCCTCCCTCTCTACCAAATCACATCACAACAATTTTTTGTTTTTGGTTTTGATCCATTTTTTTTACTCTTATTTTGTATGATGAGTCCAATTATTGGTGTAAAGTTGTAAATAGGTTGAGCAAGGGACAAGTTGGCAGGTGGACATATAATGTTCTTCACTTGGATCTCTCCCTATTAAACACACAGTTATCGATCATTCATGTTATCTTTCTGGTTTGTTTTTGTTCCATTTAGTACCCTTTATTTCCTTTTACATAATGTTTCCATATTCACTTTCATGTAGCAGTTATTTTGCTTCTGTGGCTTCAAAGAATTCATAGCAAAAAGAAGTTCTCCTTTCTTTAATTTGGACAATTGTGTTTGTCACACATTTCTTTCTTTCAACATCATCAGTGCCTCGTATGAGGGGACCGATATTAATATCATTTCTATTTTTTTCATGTTCCTCAGACTCTGTTTTCTCTGTATAATCTGCGTGACAGAGAAAGTCAATATCTTGTACAATCAACATGTATGGCTTCATTCACTCAACAATACCTTTCCACCAGTACCATCTTCATAAATGAGAAAATATATTGTCCCTGTAGCATTGTGAATTCAAGTAACAATCACTTAGATTGTAGTACTATTCAACTTACTGCAACAAAGAAATTTCATTGCTAAATATGTAACTAAAGTGCTTAGGATTCTAGGGGATGATAACAATAGAGACTGCTTATGTCTGCTTCTTTACTTCACCACATCTAATAATTAATAATTACCAAATTCACATTCTTTCATCTCTCATCCCACCAAAACGCTTAAGTATATAACACAAATTATTTAATTTCACATCTACTTTAATCATATTTAATTAATTTATTCCATACAGGCTACTTATATTTATTAGAAATGCTTCTCAAATTTAAATATGAGAATGATTTTTGAAATAACATCATTAAATAAAGTTTTGGAAGTTAAAATATACATGACATTTTTTTTATCAACAACTTCCTGATATGTGGAGACTCAATTATTCTTTGGACCCACATCGTAATGAAAATTTCATTTCTCTCTTGCACTTCGAAAGGAGTATGTGGAATAGGTACAAGACAACAAATAAAGGATGACGTTATTTAAGAGCTTACACAGTTTTTTTACCAACAAGAAAAAATAAATACACTTCAGGGGTGACCTGACCTTTATATAAAACTGAACATAAATATACATCTATCCCCCAAAAGCTTACCACAAACATTCTACTAGAGTAACTAAAAAACAAGTCAACAAATCGAAATAACGACACCTTAGAAACAACCTAACACTTCATCACAACTTTCTTAAAAGAAAAAGGCTTAGAGTTTCAGAGTCTCTTGATCAAATACATATAAACCAAAGGATCAAGGCACAAATCAGAATAAGAAAAGTATGCAGAGGCAAATTTAGTAGTAACCCAATACCATACCTTTAATTGAACCAATAAAAATATTTCAGAATGATCAATCCTTCTACCTTTAAGAATGTGTTTATTCCTATGTCTCCAAATCTTACTAACAACTGCAATCCAAACACTTCCCTATACAACATTGACATAAACAAGCCCCATCTTCAAACTAACTTCCACTCCCAACTACCATTAGTCCAAACCCCAAAAGAATCTATATTAGTGTCTTTAGAGTTACTCAAGGAAAATAGCCTCGGGAATTTTCTAGTCAGATCTTCATTACCCATGCAGATATCTTTCCAAAATTTGACTTCCTTCATGTTTCCAATGCCCACTCAAAGCAGTCATCAAAATTCCTTCCCCACTTCTCTAAACCCCAAACCCCCTTTAGATCTCTCTACCATAAAGACTCCTTATAAATATTCCTTTGTTCTTTTAGACTTCTCCAACCTCCACAAATTGTCCTTTTCAAATATCAAGCGCCAAATCAATTTTCTCAACAATGCCACATTGAATAATCCAAGATCTAGGATACCGAGACCACCAACTTCACGTGGCTCATAAACTTTTTTCCAAGAAACCCAAACGATCTTTCTCCCTTCCAAACCCCATCCCTAGAGAAAGTTTCTCTGTAATTTCACCATTTCCTTGGGCACCACAATAGACAACTTATATAAAGATACATAAAATAACAGAATAGATGAAACGACCTATTTAATCAAATAAATCCTCCCTACCATCGAGAGGAATCTACCTTTCCATCTACCAACTCTACTCTTGATTTTTTCTAACACTCCATCCCAAAACACACCTCTCTTGTGACACCCTGCACTAGCATCCCAAGTATTTAAAAGGTAATTTCATTGCATCACAGTTGAGAATTGTTGCAAAGCGTTGAACCACAAACTGATCAAGTCCCACCCCACCAATTCTTCTCTTCAAGAAATTCACCTTAAGGCCAGAGGCTAAGTCCAAGCAATTCAAAATAACTTTTAAGTTAAATACACTTTTAGTGTTTGCTTCGCAAAAGAACAAAGTATCATTTGCATATAGGAGCATGTTTACCTTAACCTTTTTGTCCCCGATCTCCAAACTCTTTCCCAGATTCTTCTCCACAACTTGCCTTGACACTTCTACCAATCCCTCAGCCAAAAACTCCTTCGTTGAGCTCCCATTTGCAAGCACAAACACCAAGGAAGATTCCAAACAAGATTTAATCCATCTAATTCATTTTTCATAGAAACCTAACCTTCCTAGCATATAAAAGATGAACTCCTATCTTATAGAATCACAAGCCTTCTCAAAATCAACTTTAAAGAAAACACAACTTTTCTTCTTGCTCTCCACACCTTCTCTAAAACCTATTAGCCGTGAGAACGATATCTAATAACCCGCTACCTTGTAGGAAAGTTGATTGTCAATGATCAATAACTTTATTGATCACCTTTTTCAACCTTAACGACAAAATATTTGAGACTATTTTATATAAACATCCAACCAACGAGATAGGTCTATAATCATAGACTTGTTGGGGGTTATTAACCTTGGGTATCAAACTTATGAATGTCACGTTGAAACCCCTGGACCATTTTCCTCTGCCCGCAAACTCATTCACTATCATGATTATATCCTCTTTTAATAACTCCCAACAAAATTTAACGAAACTGAAGTTAAATTCGTTTGGTTCAGGGCTCTTTGAATTATCATGACTCCAAACTGCTAACTTTACTTCCTCTTCAGTTATAGCTCCTACCAACATACCATTATCTTTACTAGAAATAAAGTTAAAACTTGCATTATCCAATCTCACAGGTAACTCATCATCCTCGTCATAACGAGATTTGAAGAAGTCTCTGACTTTATCCTTAACCATGTCCTTATTGTCGCACCATAGATCATTCTCAAAATACTTAATTAGTTTAAAAACGTTAATATATTCCACATGTTTAAGTTGTTTTAGAATCAACCCATATCCGATGTTAATATGTAAGCGGATATGACTTTAATAAATTATTTATCTTTTGTAGCATTTCAGTTTTATCATGTGTAAATATTTTATATAGTGTGAATTATTACGTATTTAAAAGTTGAAATACAGATTTTAACTATTTTTATTGTTCAAATTGTCTTATAGAAATTATTTACTTTATAGGTTTTAGATTAGTACTAAAATGATAGTTTGTTTTTAAGAGAAAAGATACTTTTTAAGTTGTTATGACAAAAATTAAAGTGATATGTACTTTTTATATCTATTCTTATAATAATTATTTTTTTTCGTTGGTTATGTTGGGTAAAACTAATGTGAAATAAGATTTTTTTATGATGATATCAACCTAAATAAATGTTTTCTTTTTAATTTTATTGATTATTTAGACTAATATAAAATATTTTTTATATCATGTGATTAATTAATGTAAAATAAATATTCTTTTCTTCCTTCTATATTTTTTTTTTCAGTTTTAATGGAAGAAAAACAAAGGTTTAACAAGAAAACGCAATTTCCTAAGAAAAATGACATGTGATTTTTTAAATTTTAATAGTTAATATATATATATATATATATATATATATATATATTTTGTCCATCAGGGTTTATAAAGAATAAAATTAACGATAGTAACTTTACAAAGAGATTATTCTACGGGAATAAAAAGTCTTTCTAATGTTCAAGCAAATGGAAAAAATGTTTTAGTAACAAACATAATTATCTCGTTTTTTTTTTTAAAAAAAAGAGTAAAAACACATGCAATATGATTGAAATATTCACCTAAACTATTTTGAGCTGCACGTTTGCATTGAATTTATATCTTTCTGAAGTAAATGTGATAATGAATATCATAATTTTAAAAATTCTCATTAAATAAACTTTTCATTGAGTTGTTTGATTTCGTACGTTATAATAATAACTTAAAGGCCAAAGAATGGTGACTCAATCTACGAAAAACTTAGAAACCAAAAAAGAAATTAATAAAGAAACTTACATTAATTCAGCAATCTCAAATGGAGAGGCAATGCACCTACTTTTTTTTTTATATTTAAAATATCTGACAATTTTATCAATAACTAATTTCAGTAAGAAAAATAGATATTCTATTAGGAATAACCGAATAACCTGCCAGATGAAAAACGTATTTCCACGTAGTGAACTACTAAACACTGAATATTTATTTATAAAATTACCCAATAATATAAAGAAATACTAATGTTCATATATACATACTCCTACAAGAAATAAAAAGAAGAAAAGAATAAATTGAAGGAAATATTATATGATTATGAGAATATAATGGAGGAAAGTATTAAAAAAAAGTAGATGGATAAAATAATTATGTAGGGATGAAAGTTTGATGTTAATTTGAAGATGTTTGATATGATGGGACCGGGATGATGAATGGTTGGTGATGGAATAGAGGAATGAGCATTGTTTGCACGGTACAGCTCTGTACCAAATATTAAGTATGATAATACACGCCATTCCATATTCTCTACCATACATTCTTGTCAATCTGACATCTCATAAATGTCATCATGTGGGACTCAAATATCTTCACTCATTTTCCAATCATCAATCCAACAAAACCTTCTATTTTCTTCATTCTCATTTTTCTAACCATTCTCTTTTCCTTTTCTTTCTCTATTTTTTAACATTTTGTTTGAAAGACGATCTGAGTGAAAAGGAAAAAATAAAGAGAAGAAAAATATTTGAAAGTTATATTATTTTGATATAAAAAGAATAAGTTAAAGAGGAGTGAAAAGATTGTAGATGATATGATTGATGTAACTTTATCGTAAATAATCTTATAATAAAAATGTAAATACACTTACCTAAAACACATTTAGCTTCCTCAAAAAGTATATATTATCATCTTCTCACTAATTAATTTTATTACTATGTTATTTTTTGTGACTCACATAAATGAAAGAATTTCTCAACAATACCTCTAATAAGGAATAGAAATTGAAATATTATTAATAAGATGTCAAACCTCTTGTATACATCTTCAATATATATAGTGTAATCATTATATGACTTCTTCAAAAAAACACATTCATATTAAACATATATCCAACCATTAATTATTACATAATTTTTAGAAATATCACTAATATACCAATCCTAATATCTTAGGTTGATATGATATGTTTATATGTTATCAAGTTAGATCTAATCCTCTTTTATCTTTTCTTCATTTATTGTCTTAATCTATATGATCAAATTATAAGTGAGGTCAAAATATCTCTTATACTCAATGAATTAATATGCTTAACACCTCGCCACAAAAATTACTCATGACACAGACCAATGTTACCTTGGGTATCAATACATCAATCACTCACTAAAGTATGTATGCATATAGATATAGCTCAACTCATAAATATATACATAAAGACATACACACACATTAAGAGTGTTTTCACCTTTATTATATTTATCATATACATATAATAATGTATACATACATTAATCATACATCACCATCACATATATAATTAATTACACAATTCATATATTTAACATACTCCAAATTATAAACTTACAATCACCATACATACTCCAAATTACTCCAAATTATAGTAAAACTTATACATTTAACATCTTCCATATGTATATAAAACATTTAACAATTTAACTATCAAACATTTCACACATCTAAATAATTAATCCATTAAATATATAAATATATTACCTTCTTTACCTGGATGTAGCATAACTATGAGCTTAAGCTTGACAGTTCAAAAAATCAAATAATGATTCAAGTAATCCATCAATTGTTAATCCATATAGCAATAATACTACTCCTTTACTAATCACTATTGAAAAGAAACAAAGAACATAATCTTTGTTAGAGATTAGATCACTTACCAATTTTTTTTTTTGTCTAGTTTACTAAGCTCCTTATCTTGCTTGCACCTCGAGACTGCTTAAAACAACCATCGCCTATAACGTAGTTAACCCTAAAATGTTTTCTTCAATCTTGTTTTTATTTTTCTTGCTCTGTTATTGTTGTAATCCAACAATTGGTAATGTCTGTTAGGACAAAAAAAGAAAGTCAAAGTCAAAAAGATAAAGAAATGACCATCAAGTTTGAAGTCGAAAATTTTTTTAGAGATAACAATTCGAGTTGTGAAAAGTCAAGATGGTGAAAAAAGATTATGGTAAAGGAACAAAGTCTAGAATGAAAAATAAAAAGACATAAGACAAAAGTATAGACGACGGTTGCTTAAAAAACAATAGTTTATATATTAATTTTATTTTCAAAATTGTTATTGTATTTTTGTAGACGATGTTCCTACTTAAGCCACTATGCATACATGTCAGAAAATCCTCTTTTTACACTAATAAATAATAATTATATATTTCTTCAAATTTAATAAAATTATAAATTAGATAAAAAATACATGTCTATTTTCTATTTACATAGCTTTTATTATTTGTTTATTTAAAATTATTTTTAAATAAAATAAGATCAAGTATTACACACTAACAAACATAACTGAGACTAATAAATAACTTAAATTTATATTTTTATTACATTCACCCTGCCTCTTAACTACACTATAATGTAGAATGCTTCTCTCTGACTTAGCACACAAAATTATGAGAAAAATATATATTAAATTTTTTTAAAGCATATTTGAGTCAAATAAAGGAAATAACGATGTAATAAAAAAATATTTGAAAAAACACACCATATAAAAGAAAATTGAAACTTAAAAAAAAGTGGAGAGATAAAATTCCTCAAAAACACTAGTACCTGTGTCTTTCTAAGTGCTTTAAGAACAGTTCGATAAATTCAACAATAATAATTAAAATTAAATTTAGTATTACACTACAATTAAAATTTGGATTAATTTAATTTCATAATTAGATATAAAATTACTCATCCTTGTATAAAAGATTTTAATCACATACTTTATTCAAGATTTTTAATATATCAAGACTTTTAGTATATCAAATTGTTTAGAGTTCAGTTTTTCAAAGGTGATGACTAAGTTTCAAAATAAACTTTAGCACACTTTTTTTTCCTTGTATTTTCTTGTTTATATATTTGAAGTACTACTATATTATTGTGTGAATATCTTCCACGTGGATCTCATAGCTGTTAAAAAAGACAGCGAAAAGATATTTTAATTTAACATTTGAGTATCACATTCAATGTGTCGGCTATTACATTATCTTTACTGATTGATTTGAAAATGCTTTCACGAGCAAAGTTGTACTGTTATTGGATAATTGACCCAAAAACAAAAACTAGTAGCAGAGTTGTGCAATAATATTTCTGAGCATTAGATGAAATTATGATGGAGAAGTACAAAATCAAATGGCTCATTCTTAACCTTTATCTAAGTTGTGTCTAATATGAGTGTGAAACACACACAGGAGAGCAGAGCATGTGTTATGGATGTTATGACAGTCTTCTGACCAGTGCATTAAGATACATTTTTCTTTTCCTGCTACATTTAAAAGCTGCTTTGACAATTTTTAACCACATAGTTTTTTGACAAAACTACATCTACTTTTTTAAGTCTTTCATAATGCATGTACGGATGAAAAGTATCATATCACCTTCTCATACATTTTCACTCCCCACTCTTTTGAATTTTCAAACATTGACCTTTTAAGTTCAGAATTTCAATTTTCACTAAAGGTGCTAAATTGTGAACTGTGATTATGACATTATACTTGATCATGAACAAAGTTATTATTACAAACTCTTGTTTTATTTACTTACCATTGACTTTAATATTTGATGTATGTGATAGAGTGAGCTAATTCAGAAAATATTCAATTAATTGTTTCAATAGTATAGATGTTAATAGCTTGTGTATATAATAAATGCTAATATTATACCAATAAGATTGTGTTAAGAAAAATCAAATAGGTGCATTGTTTATCAATGTTCAACATTTTATAACTCTACAGATTAGTCTTCTTTTTAATTTTTTATTATAAAAATGTGTATATTTTCTTTTTCACTTTTTCTCCCTCGTCTTACATCAAATGAGACTAAAATGTCTATTAAATCATTTAAGTTTTATTTCATTTTAAATTATTGATTAATTTATAAAATTAAATATTATTTTATTATCAACGATAAAAAAATAAACAAACCAAAGCCAAATAATATGGGTATTCTAATCCTTTTCCATAATATTGCCTACTCATTATATATTTGTGTGTGATATAGTTCTCTCTTAAAAATAAAGAGAGAAAAAAAAAAAAAGTAACTATTAAATCAATAAAAAAAAAGTATATCCTAATAGTATCTTTGAGGTCTTACAACTACAACATACATATATAATAATATAATAGGAATATTAAAATAATATATTTGTTTTTATAATATTTGGACTTCAAATTTCAAAAACATAGAGTCACACATAATCACATATAACACATAAAGTCTATATTCTAGGAGTATTGTTTAACACCCTCTAACTCACAACACAATCCTTTTACTTAAGAGCGTTACAATCCAAACATAATGATTTAATTGTAACTTGACCTTTATCATGTGATAATTGATGTATCCTTAAATATACAATTTCATTTGAGCGTGTTTGTGTCACGTAAGTGACCAACTCCAAATAAGAGAATAAACACTTATTCTTTCTCCTTCAAACATTATATTATAGCTCGAGCAACAGACTTACTAAAAAAATATATATAAAAACTACTAAGAGTTTTAATTCTTCATATGAATGAAGACTGTTTCGATATTTTTTTAAACTTGTATATTAATTTTTTTAATTCTTTAAAATCATATCTTTAATACAAATCTTTACATAAGATAAATAAATAAAAAAGTAAACAACATGTGCTAAAAATTAAAGATTGTATATGTTTTTTTTTCAATATATATATATATATGTTTTATATTCTAGGATCTAGCAATGAAGATGAAAGTAAATGGGTGTACATGGTCCTGCACATTGAACATTTTATACATCTAAAATAATAAATTATTTATTTAAAAAAATATTTTTAAGACTCTAGACATTTAAATTTACATTTTTTTCTAAAACTAAATTTTTCAATGCCTTCTAAAATAAATTTATATATTTTTTTAAGCTTAAATGAAAACTACTTTGAAATGAAATGAGTAATGCACTTTCAAGCAGTCGAGCAAAAGAACTGTTCCTCTAAATTAAATAATAAAATATTTTACCTATGCTAAGCTAAAACATGATTAAATTGATGTAAATAAAACAAGAAGAAAGTAAATTCATTTAGAAAATATGTTTATAACATAACCTTGATTCAAGGTCTTACATAATGATACGATCATGCTCTGTAGAATGACTTCTTATTTAATATTTGCTATTATTCGATGAACAATACGAATGAAATATTTAACTACTTCTCTGTGCATGTTGGGTAAAGACCATTTATCACCAACGCGTCAAAAGAGAAGATGACAGAAATTGTAAGAGAATGGTTGGAAGGTTGGCTGGGAAGAGAACAAGGTCATGAATTACAGGGAAGAAAAAACACTGTTTAAAATTAATAAAAAGTTAATGATATTTTATTATTATTGTAGTTAAATAGAAAAAAATAGTGTATGTGAGAGCTAAAGAAATTAATGAACTTCACTGTACCCAATTTGAGCATTAAATGGATTCCGCAAACAGTGCCTCTGAATTAGTGTTTTCCATTGGTAACATTGGAGTTGGTGGCACTGGGCACTGTAACTATAAATCTTCATTAATTAACTGCTTGATTAAAAAAGCTGAGACTCCAAGACCAAGCTTAGAGCATTGTTTGTCACCTACGGTGTCAGCATTTAAAGATAGGGTTACTTCCCAATACATGTTTTTTTATTATCATAAAATCACTATATTATCTTCGATTTAGCCTAGGGTTTTGGAAACCCTAACTCATCTTCAACTCTGGTCAATGCTAATGGATTTTCAATCATTCCAATATAGAAAATTGGCATAGTGTCAAACCCAGATTCAATTTTTCAATTTTTTAATTCTCCAAACTGACTTTCTAAACAAAGAGGGTATTTACTGAATAATCTTGGAGTAATGGTTTAATAATTAAAATTCTTATTCAGAAATATAAGATTCAATATTTATCAACAAAATTGTAACAAAGAGCTTGTCATTTATTTCTATTTATTTGTAATAACAATATTTAACAAAGCTTTGTGTTTTAAAATATTAAATATGTACACTCTATTTTTTTCAATATGGAGAGAGTTATTTAAAAAGTATAATTACACAACACAAACACAACTCTTTAGTTATTTATTAGTTTTTGTAGAGTTATCTTTTAGAATGGTTGTAAATAGGTTGTTTATGCATGTGCATGTAGGTGTGAAGTAAAAGTGAAAACTATAGGAGGAACAGTAAAAGTTTTAGTTTAGCAGAAGTGTGGAAGATAAAATTTATAAAACAATAATTTGAAGTAATTGGTTAATCAGCCAAAAGTAATGAATGCTTAATTGATTATCATGTGTGAGCTGGTTAGCAAAATCCAAATTAAAAATCCGGAACCATTATTTCTAATAATTTCCCAACTAATGAATGAAGAAAATCTTGAAATGCACACATCCTTAAATTTTAATAAAGTATTCGCAGAAACAGAAGAAAAGAGGGAGAGAGAAAGTTTATGGTGGAATTAAATTTAGGGTAAAAGTCTTTGTATGGTTTTCAAAAACAGGAATAAAGGCTAATGAAGAAAGGAAGAAAAAACAGGGTGGGTTTTTTGTCACTCTTTGATAAGTCAATCAGCTGTGTTTTGTGAGTGTGTGGTTGTTTTTATTTTAGTGCAGAGAAGATTACAAAATCCCAATCCAAAGGTGTGTGAGAAATAAAAAAATGTAGGAAAGAAAAGTATTGTCCTATTATGGCTAAGCATGCCTATTTAAGCAAGAAAAATGAGACAGCAGTGGTTAATTTACTGAAAAGAATAATAATAACAATTATGAATAATATAATAATAATGAAGAAAGAGATTATGGAAGAGCGAAGGCAGTGGGGGAAAAGGAATCAGAGATGAGAGTGTCTTTCTCTGTCTAAGAGTTTTTATCCCGTCCACTCCGCGGAACCCAAATCCAAACTCACCCTATTTTTTGGTACATTTTTTTGTGGGTTTTGACTAGAGAGAGAGAGAAAGAGAAAAAACAGAAACATCTTGTGCTCTATCTTCTTCCTTCACCTTCTTCTACTGTCATTTTCCCATATATACTCTCGAGGAAAACAAAACCCAAATCCACCTGTTTTCCTTTCCATGCTTCTCTGGATTTCTTTTTTTCCAATTTTATTCATTCAATTACCTTTTCAAATTCCATTCCTCTCTTCACCACCATCTTTGTTTTTCAGTTCTACTTCTTCTCTCCCTTTTTCTCTTTTTCACCACTTCTTCCTAGTAAGCTTTCCAGATTCTTTTCTTGGGAAAGACTGAAAATTCAAAACTCAAAAGAGAACAAAGGGATTGTATATTACACACACAGCTTATCCTCCTCACCAGTGTCAAAATCTGATGCCATTTTAATAAAGGAAAAGGAAAGGTATATTTGATATATATATATATATATATTGTGAGCATCAAGCTATCCCATAAAGAAGATGACCTTGGAGGGGATTTTCATTGAGCCTACCTCAACAACTGCTCCTGATCTTTCTCTTCACATAAGCCCTCCAAGCATCTCATCTTCCTTGATTTCCAATTATGAACCCCAAGCTAGTTTCCCTTCAAGGACTGTGTCTCAAGCCCACACTGAACTCTCTCTTGGAAGGAATTTCACTTCACCAAGACCAACACCAAGACCAACTCCAACACCTCACAGCCCTTATTATCCAGGGCAAGCCCATTTCCATCATCTTCTCCACAGCAGCAGCGCCAGTACTAGTAGTAATACTGCAACAAGTGTTGCTGCAAGTACCAACACTCCCTTGAACCACATAAACTATGGAGTTTCATTGCTTGATGTGTCATCATCGGACGGCTTGAGGCCAATCAAGGGGATTCCGGTGTATCACAACCGCTCATTCCCCTTTGTGGCCATGGACCATGCTAGAGACAACAAGGATCCCCATAACAAGATGTGCTTATATCATCACGTGCCTTCTTACCCGGCTCTCTCTTCTTCATCTTCCTCTCTGTGCTCCACAACCGCTTCTTCTTCTTCACCTTCACCTTACTTTGTGGATCCCATGTCCTTCTTGAACAACGGTTCCACCTTGGCGTGTAGGGCAGCCACTGCCACAAGGTTTAATGGCTTTTCTGGCGATGCTTTCAAATCTCATCCATTGCACCAATATGGGGTAGGCTCTTCAGAAGCCTCTTCAGGGTTCATGAGATCAAGGTTTTTGTCTAAGCTTCCCAACAAGAGGAGCATGAGAGCACCCAGAATGAGGTGGACAAGCACCCTCCATGCTCGATTTGTCCATGCGGTCGAACTTCTTGGAGGCCATGAAAGTAAACAATATTTCTTTAGTTTTCTTCCCTTTTAATTTTTCACAATTTCTCTTAACCCCTCTTAATAATATCCTGTGATTATTCATGCCGTTGATTTCATCAAAGTAAAGATTTGTTGTTGATTGTCCTCTCATTTTCTAAAGTTGACTATATTGTAATTTTCTACTTGTCTTGTTCTTTATTTTTATTCATGAATTGAGAGTGTGTACTAGTTGTTGTTTTTTTTGTATTAAATTATAGGCTTTTATTCATCTAATGTGTTTGGTATGGTGGAATCAGGAGCTACTCCAAAATCAGTTCTTGAGCTCATGGATGTGAAGGATCTAACATTAGCTCATGTCAAAAGCCACTTGCAGGTATGGTTTTGAATTTCTCTCTTTCTCTTCTCTCTCTATGTTCATGTGGGGCGGTGTTTGTTGTCTATCCTACTGGCACGGTAACCGATGAAGAAAGCAGTGAATGTGGGAGTGGATGAATGAATTTAAAGTCTGTAGTCAGCTGAGTAGGGAGCCTTTAACGTCTGAGAAGACCAGACAGAAAACAGTTTCTGCTTTGAAAGAGAGAGAACAGACAAAGATCATCATTTTCCAATAATACACTCTCTCATTACAACCTCATCAAACATCAACCTCGTGATTAATGAGGTAACCCACCCAGACAATCCCAGAAGCCAACATAGAAAGAAAGAAAGAGAGAGAGTGAAAAAGGGATCTAATTAATGGGAAACGATTTTCTATTCTTTAATAAATTCTGCAATAAAAAATTTGGATTTTTATATACATATATATACATCTCGCGCAGTCACGCACACTAATTAATGGATTTTCTTCCAACCATGGAAAAGCCTTTTATATAATGCCTTGTTTTTGTTTATGACTTCTTCCCAGATGTATCGAACTGTTAAGACCACTGACAAACCTGCAGCATCTTCAGGTAATTCGTATTGCTTAATCTTCAACCATTTTTTTCTTTTTTTAGCAGCCTTATATCTTTTTCTTAAGCATGCACCAACTAATTTTTTTTTGTCATATCATTATAGGGAAATAATGTCACACCTTGTTCTTTATAGACCCTACAGTTTTTTTACTATTACCTTTAATTTTACCGCAAACTATTCCTTTCTTGTTTCTCCTCTCGTACTTTTACACAAACCACACACCCTTTAGTAAAAAAGGCTTTTCACAGAGATATCAGATGTTGAAAGGCTCCACATTAGTCCAAAATAAATTATACATAACTTAGATGCATGCATGCATATATCTAGAAATGTATGCTATATATATATATGTGTGAAATTTTAAAAGCTTCGGCTTTTGCAGGCCATTCAGATGGGTCTGGAGAGGATGACTTGTCTCCTATTGGCAGCACCGCCGATCGGAGCAGTCTCCGACAATTTCCCAACCACAGAGGGCGGCCGGAATGGGTGGCGCAACAAGACATGGACTACTCTTCCACCACCACTCTTTGGAGTAATTCTTCAAGGTACGGTTCTTACCAATTTTCTCTTTTATAATTTTTGAGACCATAAGTTATTTATGTTTTACATATATTTATATCTTTGTGTAGTGTGCAGCCTGCTTCAACGTACATGTTTATGATTGTGCTTTTTTATTTGCTTTTGCCTTTGCATGGTATCTGATGGATATGAATGCGTTCCAAACCCACGTCCACGGGATTCTTTTTTTATGAAGAATAAAAAGGGTTCTTGTGTCAGCTTTTGCTTTGCTTGTGTTTGCTTGTTTTTCTTTCTTTTATATATCTTTTGTACCTCACCGAATTTTTTTCTATAGAGATGAGTATTGAAGACATGATGGGTATATAATAAAGGAAAACTTTCAAAACATAATCAAACGTTAATTACGATAAAAGCAAGGCACAACACCTATAGCTGCATGCACTTTTTCTTTTCTCCTTTGGAAGAATTCGATCTTTATATTAGTTATTATACGTTCTTATTAACAAGTCCTGCTGCTACCCACCATTAATGTTGCTCATTTAACCATAGCTAAAGTGTTATATATATATATATATATGTATATGTATGTATGGAGTCTTATTATCCACCAACACAAATAATAAATTTCTTCTCATCGAGTATGGGTGCCTTTAACTTCAGATATTCTCATTAACAATGTATATATTGAAACATATTCTACTTCAGGTGTTTTACCTTAAAATGGTGTACAATGTTTTATTTTTACTTTCGTTGGACAATGTTACAGGAGAGGCTCCACCATTGGGCTTAGGTAAGGGTGGGTTTTGGGAGAGGAGGGAGAAAAAAACTAGAAATAGTTTTGTTTATAATAGAGGCTGTTGACAGTTGAAACCTCTTGTATACATACATGTATTAAGCAAAACTCTTGTATAAAAAATATTTTTCTTAAAGAAGTAAAAGTGAATGCTCAAGATACCTGCATACACATTACACCTGAAGGCGATAAGTAGACTCTCTTGCATGATAACAAAGCTTTGAAAAAAAGAAGATCCAAAAATTCATTCACCTGAGATATTATGTAGGTGGAGTATAAATATGTGGAAAGAAGTATGTGAATTTTGACCTTTTCAAGTATCACTGTTTAACATGAATAGGAAGTGGAACATATGACATGTACCTTTGTGCCGTGCCTGTTTTAACATAACTGCTCAAAATAAGTAAGAAAAACCATCTTCACAGTTCAAGAGCTGTAGCTTATATTAGTGCCTAGATATCTCTAAATTTGTCCTGACTTTGGTCTAACAGTGCCTATTTTCACATAGATTTCTTGCATATTTGAGTCAACATAAAAGCAAGAATTCCTTTTAAGGTAAATAAATTAGTACTCAAAAATGCCATCTCACTGTGCAACCTAACCTAGCTTTCACACAGAGCCTGTACTTTTCAAAAGCTGGAAAACCTGAAAGCGTTGCCTCTATTATTGAAATATCGTGGAAGCTACTGTCACTGAGTAATGTCAAGTCATGAATAATATTTATTTAGAATAATATATACTGGCTTAGAACCACCACAAATAAAAAACTATGTATAGAAAATCAGTAGCAGATAGAACATATCAGCAACAAAATGCAGCATCTGCTGGCCTTATAATTAAGCTCATCTCTTCACACCTGACATTATAAATTCAAAATACTTATTGTAGTTGCCTCTTTGTTAAAACTAAACATCTAATTAGTTGAAGCGATTTTGTTCCAATGTAAGTTTTAATTTCTATAGTGAGAACATATAATCGTTGAAACAAAATTTGCTCCATTTGAATATCGTTTTAATTTGAATACAATCGTGGAAAAAGAACAGTAGAAAATGCTTAAGCATTGCAGATTCTTTGGGATAAATGGTGTTACACAGTAACTTAGCATTGATAGATAAGGGGAAATGAAGATGTGAAAACTGCTAAAATGTGAAGATCGAAGATATATGTAAAGAATAAGATGTCTATGCTCTTGATATGTAATCTTCTCATATATTTATTTCCACCATTTTCTTGCACATTAGCATGATTTAATATGCTAAGTGGTACATATATATTTTGCATGTTATTCTTGGTGACATTCTGAATTTTCATTGAACTGATAACAGTTGTGGAGAGTCGCGACAAAAAACAACTTCTAACGACATAGATGGTCTCAGATCCCCTATTCAGGTAATCAGAGAGGCATAGCATTTGTTTGCAAAATCGTTGTTTTATTTTTCTGTTGCATATTCACAACTGTGAATGTTTCCCTCTACAATGTCTAAATGTATGATATTCACACAATAGTAACAAATGACATTACAGGAGTGTGATTCAACACAACAGAAGAACAACATGGCAGGTTCTAATATGGAGTGCAAGAACCCAAGCTTGGAATTCACATTAGGAAGACCACATTGGGATGGCAAAGAGCAAGCGTAGCTAAACTTGATTTGTTCCCTTCTTTTGTTTTTGTTTTGCAATTTTATTTATAAACCATGGTGACAACTTCATCATCTTTTATGAAATGTAGAGGTGATTATTTAGATAAATATAAATTGGTGTCTAGGAGATGAAGTAAAGACCCTTTCTAGTTCTGCTTCGGGAAGTGTTCTGAGTTCATGACAGTTTTGTTCATATTCTATATTTTGTTTTTGTTTATCGGAGAGAATGAAGTACCAACGGGAAATTATGATGTAGCAACAAGGCTTTATGAGCGAAGATGATGCATATTGTACAAGAGGAAGGAGGGAAAAGGATTGAAAGTTGAAACTTGGGGAAGGAATAAAAGAGTTTAATTATATATGTGTTGTTGTTGAACTAGAATGTTTTCATTTCTCTCCTTTTCTCTATACTTCATTTTTTCAAGTTTATCTCTTTCAATTGCGTAAAGATAATATAATCTGCATGAAATTTACTTAAAAAAATATAGGGCTAGCCTTTGTATATTTCCTTAACATAATGAAGTATATATACAAATAATACAAAGCAAGAACGATCCTAAGCTTATTTTATGTATATGCTTTTCTTGTTTATCAAACAGATTTTAAATTAGTATACCAATAAATATTTTAACTAATTAATACTTTATATTCTATATTACTTTCTATTATTTTTTAAGATTAATCTATAATTTAAAATATTAGTAATTAAAATTTTGGTAATTAATTTATATACTATTTTATAAATTTTTATTAAGAATAAAAATATAAAAATCACTTTAGATAACACTAATTCTTTAGTCTATAAAATTAATATATAATTTAATCAATATATTTAGTGACTAATTATTTTAATCTCTAAATTTATTTTTTATTTAATTATTTTTTTGTAGTGACTTTTTATATTATTATATGTTTATTTTTAATTGCATTTCAGTTTTTCTTTTCTTTTCATTAGTTAGGTAATAAATATGAAATAGTTGTTAACCTTTTTAATAAAAAAAATCTAGTCACTTGATAATTTACTAAATCCTCATTCCAACCATATATTTTATTATAAAATTTAAACTCGAAATTTTAATTAAGAATCTAAGTTCAATATCACTTGAAACAACAAACATTTGTCCTTTTCTTTTCTCTTTTTACACTTGAGTTTTGTCGTTAATTAATAAAGTAAATAAATAATATTAATATTTAATTAAAACATATATTAATAAATATTTTGGTTTTACTTAACTAATAACTATCAATGTTAAAAGTAGGCCATAACCTATACTCTTTATGTATAAAAAAAGTATGAAGAAACTTTGACTGTTTTAAAAGTACAATTAAACAGTTAATTTTTGTTTATAGCATGATTTTAAATATCATGTGATAAAATGTCATGATAAAATTCGTCCAAAATAGTTTAATGGTAAAGCATATAGATTGAAATATTTATGGTATGTTATAATTATTAATAGTATTATAATTTGCTTTAATATAAAATTTATATATACAGAATCATTTTCTCATTATAAGTACTTTTATTATTATTTTTTATCATTTTTAATAATGCAATCTCAATTAAATTTAAAAACATAAAATATATATTTAATTTTATCATGCAATATACAACAATGGGCTGGAGCTGGGGCAAGCCTAACTGGAAGGGACGATGGCAATGGCCCAAGATCCAGGTTGAGTCTAAAATAATAAAAATAATTTAAAGAAGAAAAATCCATCAATTAATTTTTTTATCATTTATTTTGTTATCATTATTACGCTACCTTATTTTTAAAATAAGAAAAAAATAATATTAAGATGATATATAGTATTGGCATTTATTTTAAAAAGTGTATTTTTCTACTGTCTTCTATACTTTATTAGGATTAAAAAATTAAAATACGGATGAATGAAATAAAAATAATAAAAAAATGTGTTATTTGAATAAATTTATAGTTAAAATGTTAATAGCTAATTAATTATTAATTTATAAATTTTATTAATTTATTTTAGATATTAATAATTTTTAATTTAATTAATATAATAATTAATTATTTTATTTTTAAAATTGATTTTTATTTAATAATTTATATGCATTACGATATTATGCGTACCCTCTTTAATTCGACTTTTTATCTCCTCACCAAAACTCCAACCTATTATGATTGTAAAAACGATGTTATGAGTGAAACTATTCAATTATTTCAGTAATCTTGTCTTAGGTATTGTAAACCATAACCGATAAAATTAACATTTTATTAACACATAATGAAAATAAAAACAAAAGTAAATTGTAATAACCATATGTGTGTTATGTTTTTAACAGGATCCTTTATCACGTTTCAATTAAACATAATATGTCACCCTTCATAATTTTTTTTTATATATAAAAACTTTTGTTAGAAATTGTCATCTCTTATAATATCCCTTATAATTTAAGTATTCCAAAAGGATCACATTGCTTAATTTAGTTTATTATTTTTCAAAAAAGTTTATATGCTAAAAGATTTCGCATAAACCTTTAAAGTATATTGCAAGAGTTCTGAGTGTTGTAGCTCCTTTAAGATTGCATAAACATTGTTGTGAAAAATTTACAAAACTAATACATTTTTGGTTCGATATTGTTGTTGAAATTGACGTACTATTTACAAAATCAATACATTTTTAGTTTGACATTATTAAAATTGATATACTTTTAAGAAATTATACCTACTACAAGTAGAGTTTGAAAAACATAATTTTAATGTAAAAAGGTTCTGCTAATGGTAAAATCGTATGCATAATTTGATCTGAACTTAACTTTTTTAAAAAAAAATGAAATTACTAAAACCTGATACGACTTCGTTATAGCTGGATTTCAACAGAATTGGTGGAAGGAATATATGACTTCATTGTTGTTGGTCTAAATTGATTGAATGTTGGTTTTTTTTTTGTCAGACTCTATTATTTTTTTATCAGATATTTGATGGTAAAACTGTGCAATGCTATTTTTGGTATTGACTTGAATGTTTCACGCATTATTTCTAGTTCTTCCTACAGTTTCCACAGCTTCTTGTTGCAAGAATTGTGACATGCTTCCAGTTTTTTTTATAGAAGCAAGAGCAAAGACATGTCAACAAAATTTTAAGATCAATTGACCATAGTTTGGAGGGGAGCAAACAGATCAATTTCAGTTGCATTTCAATAGCCACAAATCCGAACGAACTTAACTTCACCTAGGTTTGATCTTATTTTTCCATTAAATTTTAGGAAAAACCTATTTCTTATTAGGAAGTGGACTTTAAGTCTAACTCAACCCCATAAAATCGATTCATAGGGTGAGGTTTGCACCCCACTTATATGCAATGAAATATTTGTATCTTTAATCGATGTAGAATCTCCAACAGTTAGGTTTGACTTAGTTTTGATTGTTGGGCCTAACCCAACTTTGACAAACGTAGGTCTACCCCAAATCAAATGATGTGGATCCATTTCGATTCAATTGGACCTAGGTCCATAGCGACATGACCTAGCTTAAAATGGTGTACACGCACCTTGATTTTGAATTTTTAAAATTCAAAACGTTATCCAATCCAAATCAAATTAAATAGACTGGACTTAAATGTCCAAAAATATAGATTTGAATTTGAAATAAATCCATTTAAATAGACTTAAAGTAATATGAATTTGGATAATTAGATATTAGTTTTTTTCTCATATCAACACATAAATATTGTTATCAAGCAAGTTAACTCGAAAACTCGTCCTAGTTTACATTTCTAATCTTCATGTGCAAGTTGACTCGAAAGCAAACTCGTGTCATTCTCTTTTTTAGTCATGCCAAACTCACTATCGTTTCGCTACGTGGTGGTGTGTCGTGCTCTCCGATTTGCTCGCATGGTAGTCTGCTATGGAGTTAGACAGCCTTAGCAATAAGTTTATGAGTCTTAAATTTTTTTATATGTTAGCTCAACTTTTTCCTTTCCAAACATTTTTACCATGGCAATCCAATTTCATGAAGCACAACACTAGGTGCAACGTAAGAAAAAGTACCTGGTTTTCCAACTTAAAAACTGAAGTAGAATACATACATCCTGGATCCTGGAGTTCATCAACATTACATTGAGCTAGAACGCACAAAACCAAACAGTGGCATTTTTATTGACATAATACAAGCATGCTATTTACAGCCAACGAAACCAAACCACGAGCGAGATGAAATATAGGATGCTTTCGCCATTCCAACAAACATGTATGCGTAGGATTTGTGCATAGGGTTCTATATGTGACCAGCACCTAAATTGATTTTTTGTGTGCAAAGTTGCGCGTACCCCAAGCAGCAGAATGAGTAGTAATTGCAGAGCCAGTCACACTCAAAGATCGCTTTGCAAATCCAAGGCTCTTTCTAGTTCCCAGCCACAAGGTATAAAGGAATCCAACCCATCCTGGTTCACATTATTTTCATGTGCAGGCAATATATAGTGTCAGAGCTCACACAAGTAGGACTTAATAAAAGGCCAAAGTAATAAAATTCTCTATTCTCAAAAAGGTAAAGCAAGGTGTGAGAGGAACCAAATCTATTGGCATCATCAAGTTAGAGATGCCACAAGCTCTGCAGTGGCTAGCATCTGTACATTACTAGTCCATAATTTAGTTATATGCTTTAGATCCTGCTTGGATAACTTTCTCTATATGCATTTCCAAAAAGGAAAATAAGAAGGCAAAACAATTAAGTTTCTCCAATAAGCTAAAATGAACTTGTGCACTTAAGCTTTTCGATAAGATAAGAGAGTTTCTAAAAAAGTGTATAAGTTGATTTCGCTTACAGGAGATGTTCACTTCATTTCACCTTTTTATGGAGAAGTTCATCAAAAGTAGACATCATATTAGAAAAAAGTGAGTTTATAAGGCATTTCTTGTTTTATAAAATCTCGCTCATTTACTTTTTTAGATGCTGATTTCTAACTCGTGCATTAACTAAATTTAACTTGAGAGAAGTCAAAATTACTTTATTTATTTAGAAGTTTATCCAAACAAACTCTATTGACAAGTATAGAGAAAGGAAGGGGGATTCCAAACAGAACGTTACCTGCAGTAATAACAATAGCCACAACAGCCCAAAAAACAACTGTGGAAATAGCAAAGATGGCCACTGATAGTGCTCCAATATATATAGCTGTCACAAAAGCAAAGAACAGAGCCAAGAACCCTCCAGCCACTGCCAAAGAAATTAGAAGGGAGACAAAAATGGCATTTATAGTTGCAGCCAGAAAGAAGAGCATAAAAACAACAAGTCCTGAGAGAGCAACAAGAGCAACTGTGCCAACCTGCATCAATTACAACCACAAATCAAAATCATTTAATATTATTGTTTTTATATAATAAAAATGCATTTTTTTATAAATTATCTTCAATTACATTTATTGAGAATGGTGCTTGAATTTACAAATAACAGTATTTTTGAAATAATAACATAAATTAAGGTTTAAGAAATTAAAATTTGTTTACAGATAAGTCTATCAAACATAATAATTTTGTTCTTATATTTGAATTCAGAGAAAGTTTAAACTAAAGCAGAGGTTTTCAAGGGAACTTTTGTTTTTCACATAATTTTTTATTTCTAATATGTCTCATTAAAAGCAATATATAAACCAACCTAAATTATATTTTAACGATAACATCCTGAAATTAAATGACATTTTAATAATAAAATGAAAAAACCTACACGTATTTGCCATAAAGTGAAACATGAAAGCTTTACTACTTTATTTTACTTAATTAAAATCAGGAAAGCGAAATCTTCATATCAAATATATTATTGTGCTACAAAGTACTAATTCGAATTTGTCCTTGATTAGGAACTTAAAAAACGGATAATCAATTAAACATTATAAGAAAATCATAATAACATTCAATTATAGATAAAGAGAGACTGACGGAGATGAAGAGGAGGCGTCGGAGGGGAGAGCCTTGACGGAAGCAGAGGAGGAGATGGCGAGAGTAGTTTCTAGAAGCTTCGGGGAAGAGAGGGACGAGGGTAGCCTTGATCTTAGAAGGTTCGAAGATGAGACTCTGAACGACGTCGTATAAGTTCTCCTTTCTCTCCTCTTTCGCTTCTTCTTTTTCTCCGTTTGGCTTCTCCTCCGCCATCTTTCACCTTCCAGTGGTAGATGCAGTTGAAATGGAACCAGACTAAGCAAAATTTCAGAGTCAGAGTCAGAGTCTACTGTTTTCTCTAAAAAAAGCGTTCCTCGTTTTAGTCATGGTTTATTATTTTATTATTATTTTTTGGTGATTGATTATGTAGCCTTAGTTTTTTTAATATTTTTTAACGAATTTTAATCCTTTAATTATTTTTATTTGCTTTCGTAAAATGTCATCCTTTAGCATGGGTAAGAGTTAGATTAACCATCATGAAACTTATTATGTAGAATATTAGTACGACATGTCAATGAAAAAACGTTATTAGTTTAAAAAAGCACAATAATATATTTGGTTACTCCTCTAGATTAGTTCCAAATCAGGGGTCCATAATCACTAATTTCCCTCCATTAATTTGTTGACTGTATTGACTATTATATTAATTTAATTATTATTATTAATAATAATAATAATAGTTATTATTATTATTATTTAAAAGCAGTAATTTTAATAAGATCTTACCTTACTGTTATATTTCCTTCTAAAGAGCATGCAAAGGTTCCTAGGCTTTGTTTGGATTATAGAGTGTGAGGGAGTGAAAGTGTAAAGATTTGTGAAGAAAGTGTGAAAAAAGTTGAGGGTGTTTGGATTGAAGTAGGTTAGAGTGGATATGTGAGGAAAGTTTATTGAAATATGTGAGTGATGTGATGATTATAAGGATATTTTAAATTATTTTTAATTGTGTAAATTATAATATTACAAATTTACCCTTATATATATAAAGAAATAAATGATAATTAATTTTGTGGACATTATATTTAATTAAAAAAAATTAAAGTTTTAATTATAAATAAAAGAAAAAAATAATTTAAAATTCAAATAAATAAATAAATAATTTTGTATATTTAAAAATAATTTTATTATTTTCCATTTTATTAATTTAAATTAATTTTGTTAATTAAGTTAATTTATTTAGATAATTTTAATATTATTTATATTTCTTAAAATTTTGTTATGTTATATATATATATATATATATATATATATATATTTATATACAAAATTATTATTAATAAGGATTTTCATTATTATCATTAACAAAATAAATATAATCAACAATGCATGTAGGAGAAAAACAAAGATTTGGCACTACATGGAGGAGAAAAACAATGATACATGCGTAACTTCATACGTTTAACCGTGGTATTCCCTTGGGTAGTCTTTCCTCTCTCTTCATTTTTTAGATGATTCCATATCCACTCCACTTTCTCTCCATCCCTCCCTCACCCACATGCAACTCTAGAAGCAAACGGAGATGCACACATACATCTGTCGTCGACAACAGTACCACCACCAAAAGCAAACTGGGACTAAAGGAGTCAGAAAAATTCCTATAAATATCATAACCCTTAATAATGATTTTTAGTAACATTATTTCTTTTAGTGAAAAGGTTAAAATTACCACCACTAAATAACATCGACATTTTAATTCAGTTTGTGGACAAGAAAGAAAGATAAATTGGACTCGTTTTTATCAATGGAAAGAAATTGAAAATATATAAATAAATAATATGGCAAAAATATTACTTAAGCCTTTCAAAAATTGAGATCAAAATGTATAATATAAAAAAAAATAGTAATAGTAATAACATTTAAAATGATTATCATAAAAATTATGATTTTGAATGATATGGAAAATGGAAATTCAAGATTGTTTAGCAACCAAAAACATACCATGATTATTCTAATTAAATTTTATTTTACTACGTTTTATCAATAAGTTAAATATAAATTATAATAAGTTACATGAAATTTCAGAAAGAAAAAAAATCTATGAAATGATACACTATATAATAAGGAGTCTAATCTAACTCAATTGATTGATAAGATACGTGAATTAATATAAATAGTCTGATATTAAATAATTCCTACATATAAAATAAAATGAGACTGATATATTAGTTGAAATCAGTGATGATAGTTATTTTAAATATACATGAGTTACTTAGTATTTGTGTATATAAAGATATGTTGTAGAAAGCAGGTAGTGAATCAATAAGTATCGTTTTGTTTCATCTCCTCTTTATTCTCTTCGATTCAATATGGCATCAGAAGGAGTTGCTAAGTTTTTTCAACAATTGAAGATCCTTCACATTCCTATGGCCATGGTCTTCTACTGGTTTCATACCCTCTCACCACTTCAAATTACAATACTTGGCATTTGCTGTCAAGTGTGAATACTTCACTCAAATCTTCTGCTAATAATCCAAAGAGAAAGACTCAGAAAATTCTTCCCAAATATATCCAACATATCAACTAGAGATTAAGACACTTTCTTAATAACACATGTTATGAGTCAAAACACATGTTATGAGTCAAGATTTTGATGCTGATGATATAGCTCTGAATCTTGACCACTTCTGCTATAATCTTGTTCATTTCTATTTTGGATTCATTTCACTTCTTGGGACAACTTCCAATATGTGCCATCTTAGCCATCTCTTTCTAACTCTTTCAGACAATAGACAATTCTTATGTTTACTTCTGGATCACGATTTTAAAAAACACTACTCAACCATAGTTTTAGCTATAACATTTATGCTTTGCTTTAAAGTTGATGAGATAGTACTTATGACCACGTCAACCACATTCATCCATGATTTCCTGCAATATTAAGAAACAAGACAAAATTGCAAGAGGAGTATCAAATTACTACAAGAGTAACTTAAACTCTTCGTTATCACCTTTCAATTTCTTTTAATTTAATCGTTATGATGAGTTACTGTGACTGTAATTTAATACCTTGTTCCCATCACTACAAAAGTAAGTGTTGTATGAATTGGCAGAATTCAAGTTTTGTGACTAATGCATAATGTTCATACCTTGTTTTAAATTAAATGTTGTTTTCAATTCTTCGTCCTTTTAAATTCAAGACCAGAAGTTTTCTAATAAGATTGGGGAAGGTAACATTCAAGATGAACTCTATGTTCTTCTGCTTGGTTCCACTGTATTAGAACTCAAGATTTGTCCATTTAAGTTATCAATGTAATAAACAATAAATACAATATAATATCATACAAGAATCCTGCATTTGCATTCCATTGTCAAATTTACGCTATAGCTAAATAGAATATACTTGATTTAGTCTGTACTGTAGTAAATGACTGTAGCAGGTTTTACCTAGCTATTTCTAAGAAAGATAAATCAGAATCTCCTACTATAATATCATAATTTCTTCCTTATGTAGAGAATCAGTTTGTTTTAGTTTGATAATGCTAGAGAACTAGTTTATGACAGACTTTTTTACACCAAAGGGCGTTAATCATCAGTTCTCCTGTGTAGAAAGGCTTCAGAAAAACTTTGTAGCTGAATATAAACATCAACATCTCCTTAAAGTGGCCATATCTTGGGCATTGAAAGAAAAACTTTCAACCACATGTTCCTATTTCATTTTGTGGATTTCGTGTCTACACAATTGCCTTCATCACCAAAGGGCTTCCTTCAACAGTTTCAACAAGTTTCCATTTGAATTTCTTTAGTAAAAAGAGCTAGAGTACAATGCCTTTATGCCACAGTCAATTTCATTCACCACCACCAAGTTTTGCATCACAAATTCTGATTCAAACTCTCTATTTCGGCCATAATTCAGACACCTTATCTAATATATACAATTTATCTTCATCCAAATTGCATTTAGAAGAATTTCTTGACCACATAGATCACTCACCCGTTTAATATATATTTCCTCTTCTCTCAGCTATAGCAGTTACCTAAGACCCAATATCGTAATTCTGATTACCTTGACTATGGCAAACTAACTGCTTCATAGATATCCTTCTTCTGTCAAGTTTCCACAGAATTTGAACCTCACTTTTATGTCAAACAGTCAAATTTGCACATTACAGAGGAATTGCAACAAAAGCAATGGGAGGCAACAATAAGTATTATTCCACTTCCTCTTGAAAAACACACAATTGGTTGCAGATGCGTTTACAAAATTAAGCACAAGGAAGATGGGTCTAAGGACTGATACATGGCCATTTGATAACAAAGGATTTCACACAAGCTGGTTTGGATTTTGTTGCTAGTGGCAAAAATTACAACATTAGTGTCCTTTCATTGATTGCAGTAAATGGCTATCAACAATGCATTTCTAAATGGAGATTTAGTTTTTGAGATTTATACGGAAATTTCTCAAGAATATCATCCTTCACATGATTCTCCAAACTAGGGGGGAGAATTTATAGGGGGAATTTATGGCTTGAGGCAAGCCTCAAGACAATGGTTCACCAAACACCAAGTTTACAACAACTTTTCTGCAGCATGGTTTCTGGCAATCAAGGAGCGATTACTCCTTCCTTTATCACCAAATGCAGTGGTAATTCTTTCTTTGCAAAAAGTCAATGATATTATCATTGCAAGTTCGAATCAGCAACAAATGATGGTCCTCAAATTTATTTTCAAGTCTCACTGCAAGCTTAACGGTTTGAAATACTTTTTGGGGCTTCAAGTAGGCCGGACCAGCAAAAGCATTCTCCTCTCCAAAAGCAAATTAGCCCTCTTTTTACTCTAAGATACTGGTTTATTTGATGTAGACCCTCTGCCACCACCAATGGACCCCCAATCTAAAATTAGCACAGCTTTTATTGGATGTATAGACATCTTATTGGCAGTTAACTGACAATATCAAGACCACACATAAGCTATGCTGTGCATAAACTGAATCCACTTGTCTCTCAACCTCGCACTACTCGCCTTGATGTGGCTTATCAGCTGCTGCAATACATCAAAAGCACCCGGGTCAAGGAATACTATTTTCTGCTATGTACAGCCTTCATTTACAGTCTTCTGCTAATTTTGACTGGGAAGTTTGTCCTTATACAAGGAAATCAGCAATTGGGTTTTGTGTCTTCATCGAGGATTCTCTAGTTTCTTGGAAGCCCAAAACGCATACCACCATAAGTAGATGCTCAGCTGAAGCTGCGTATAGTCATTGGCTGGAGTTGCTATGCATGTGAACTAACATGGTTGTCTTATCTGCTGCTGCTGGATTTCGGTAAACTTGCTTGCTTGTATTTAGTGATAATTAGGCCATGATTTACATCGCAAACAAAACAAGCATATAGAACTTGATACCCATTGTGTTCGTGAAAGGTGTATGAGGGCATCATTCCCTTAGTTCATGTCCAAACCTGTCACCAAGTGAGACCTTCTCACAATGCTCCTGCCAAAATCCTCACTCTAACTGTTATTAGAACATGTTCCTCCCATATTGAGGGGAGTACTACCGTTAAGATACTTAGTTGAAATTCGTTATAACTGTTAACTTAGTTAGCTATATACATCTGTTATTGGTATATATAAGCCTAGTGTTCATATTAGTTAGTCAATTAATGAGAATAATTTTCTTTCATTCTTTTTTATTCAATAACTTGTGGGCACAACCTGCCCTAGGCAAGCCAGAAAATGGGAAAGAAAATCTAAGTTATTGTGTATTGGAGGTAGCTGTGACAAACGAACCAAGAAATGTCAACAAGACTGCTATTGAGTTGAAAATATTTGTGGTTATTAAGCATTCTATGTTCTATTTCCTATTTGGTATGTTTCACCTTTCTTGGTTGGTAATAAACTGTCGTAAGACAAACATACCATGTCTTTGTTGGCCACAGAGGCAACCACGTTGAAAAGTGGAATTTCACTTGTCAATACAAGTAGCCTTGATCAGCTCCAAGATGATAGCACGAAAATATCAGTTATTACTAGAACCCGTATCAAATTATCCACCACAATAAAATATGGCAACTTTCATGACTAAATAAAGGAGATAAATAGTACTACTGCTAGTTTAATAAGATCGGTTTAGTTGTCAATATAAATCCAGAATAAAAACAAAAGACAAAAACACATAGAAGCTCAATAATTACAGTGAAGAAAAGACATGATTTATATAACAAGCACAGAAGCTCCAAAATTGTCCTCCCGGAGCCCTTATACAATTAGAAACATACAAAGCAAAATACCAAAGCAAGATTCCTAAGAGAAAACTGAAAATGAAAGTAAAAGGAAACCCAACAAGTATAGGAATCAATCTGGTAACCATGGCCCCTTGCATGCATGTCTTACTGTACAATAACATAACAATAAAGCAGACAACTCAAGGCCAGAACTGTACCAAATGACCTCCTTCAAAGTTTCAAAGTCAAATCTGGTATTGAGTTCTCTATGTCTACAGGTGGATTTACCCCAGTAAAGCTCAAATCTGAACTTCCAGTCAGTATGAAATTCTGATGACTATCACCTGCCTCGACAACCTGACGAAAACTACCCGGCCACAACAAATCTGACTCATCATCCTCCAAGAATACTGGGATGCCAACATACCCTTGATCAAATCTTGCATTGTTTTTTACCTCAGGAGGCCTCATTGTTGGTGAGAAGCCATGGTGCAGTGAAGAGTGTGTCTTTATTCCTAAGGACCTAAAAGAACCATGCAGAGGGAGAGATGCTAGATTGGCATACCTTTCAGAGAAAAATCCCATTCTCAAAGCTCTTTTTGCTAATGTTCTTTCTCTCTTGTGTGCATTCTGGTGTCCACCAAGAGCCTGAGAGCTGAAAAATTTGCGCTTACAGTAATTGCAAGAGAAGACTCGTGGTATGGTCGCTGCTGTGGTTTGAGAGGCAGGTTCATTGCTGCTCTCGCTAGTGCTTGAGAATGAGAATCCTATTGAATCTCTTCCCCCTGGCTCACTGTTCTTGAAGTTGAGAGTTAAGTCAAGTGAAATAGCATCTAAGTTAGGATGAATCCCTATTGGATTTGTGGTGTGGGAAATGTTAGTGAGGCTGTCACTACAAATAGAAACATTGGAAGCAACCTGGCTGCTAACTTCAGATTCATATTCTGCATATGCCTCAACTTCAAGATCAAAGTTTGGTTTCATGATGTAGCTGTGCTCAAGTTAGAAGCTAATTTAACAAAGAGGAGTGGGAGTTAACCACCAGATTATCCAGAATGAAATCTATTTCTGAGTTTGCACTGGGATATTTACTTTATCCTGCAATTAGGTAAGCCAAGAAAATCAATCAGCAAACTAACCATTCATAAAAAAGATCTTCAGTAAATATTGATACTGTGAAAGATGACTAGATACTCATCCAAGCACCGTGTTCTATGATGCCTATGCCTTAAAAATGGACTTTTCCAGCTCAAAAACATTTCTAGCTGATGCTTGTTTGTCTCATTATATGTTTGGCCAGCCAAATGGGCGACTTGGATCGAAGATAAAATTGTCTCCATATGCAGTAAAAGCTATTAGTAACTACAAATGGGTTTCGTAGCAGTGATCGTAACTCTACTCAAATCTACTAACAAAACCATGTTTTAGTTGCATTATTTATTATGACATATTCGATTACAAAATCTAATGTTTAAAAACTATTACTATTTTCAACACAAAATCCAACCATCTTATATTCTAGCTTTTCAGACTTGTCAGTAAAAATTCATAAAAACAAGAATGCCGTTTCTTCATATGAAACATTCGAAGCCATCCGATTTACAGAAGTATGATCGAATATTTTTAAGATGAAATTCAGATTGTAGAATACAATTTTAAAATCTTTAGCAAGGAACTCATACGGACTGAATCTTCTCATATGCTTGTTGTATCGCCTGCTATTTTGCAAGTGATTAGCAAGGACATGCCATGAAGTTCATGAACAATTAGTTAGCCAATATTAGTGTTTTCACATTTCATCATGGCCAAAAGTATCATCAAAATTCTGTAATTGTTAACTATATTTAGTAATATACTATATCTATTTTGAAATCAATGTTGAATCTGCTATGGAGATTCTTTCTTATTATATATTTCCAAGGACTCATTGACCAAGGAGTGTCTCCTGATAACAGCAAGAGAGAGAGAGAGGGAGAGGACAAAGCACCCAGATAAAACTTGAACACCATCAGTTTGTAAGAGCAAGCCAAAGTTTAGAGACAGTAAGACCATCATTCAGAACACAAAACAGAGACAAAGAAAAACATTAATATGGAGATCCAACAACATGAACATATCGAAAACAAAGAATTGCATGCAGATGCTTGTTTCATATTAGTCCCTCCCAATTTTAGAACTAAATCTACCTGGGCTTTCAGTCTGTAAACAAACACACACAGTTTAGCAGCAAAGAAAGCCTACTTATGATAGTTTAGAGAGGAAAATTACTGTGTAGCCTTGGCTATAGAGACAGATTTTGGTGGAGGCAAAACGGGGCACCGATGGTATGACATGAAGTTTGAAGGTAAAATCCACATACCATTTCCTTTATTCAGTGATTCAGACTTATCTAAACCCAAGAAAGAGTTGAGACAAGCAAAAGTGAAAACCAAAATAAGACAAGCAGTATTTAAGTACATAGATGACAGTTCAAGAAGGTTGCATACCCTCTCAAATTTCAAGATGAAAGTGGCCTGCTTCTTAAATCACCTAAAAACTGCTTTGAAATTGGAGACATCTGTTTCCAGTGTAGCTTTCTTAGCTGTGACTGTTTATGAGAAGACAAAACTGGTTATTGAGTTTTCTATGTTTCTGAAACACTAATAGAGGGTAAGGTGTGGCCTTAGATATTTTTTTATTTTTATTTAAGAAGTTAAACTGAAAAGGAATAAAAAGCAATGAAGGAGTAAATGGAAGAGAGAGACATAGAGATGGTGGGTATTGATGTTTAATTATGGGAAAGAATAGGTAAGAAAGAAGTGGAGAGTTAGGGAACAGAGAAGTCAGAGGAAGAAAAGGAGGTTTTGGGATATATAAAAAGAGAGTGGGAGAAATGATCAAATTAATAATGTGCTACAGTATTTTCAGTGCCTGAGTTAGTGTACTCTAATCTTTTTAAGTAAATAGTTTATGAAATGGTGCTTTTAACTTCTTATCTAATTACAACTTGCTATAAATGATAAATTTGTCCATGGATGTGTAAAAGATGTATACTACTAACAATATATAAGAAAACTAAACCTTTTCTTTTCCTTTTGCAAATTTAGACTTTTCTGAGAAAGCTAACAAGTGAGAAGCAACAGGTTACAAAGTTGAAAGTAGAAGTAGGTTGATGGTACGTGGTGTGGTATGGTATGAGGAAGAAGTGAGAAACAGGCCAACAACAGTGTAGTCATTATTCCCACCAAAGATTCTCCAGCTTCTAGCTTTCTTTCTCTCTCTCCATCTTCACCACTTCAAAAGTGTTTCAGATAACACCAATGCATGGGGTCAGATTTCAAAGTTTCATGTTTGGTTCCATCTAGCACGTCTAGCATAACTACTCTTCCCATCCTATTCAGACCATCCATATATTATTCATGATCCCATGTACTATGATATGACATCATTTGTTTCTTAACTACTCCACTCACAATAAATAATACAACTCGTGTCCTTCACTTCCCAACAACCGTTTTACATAGTATTTATGAATTATGTGAACCCCCTACCTCTTTTTTTTCTTTCTAAATTCCATAACTGGTCCTTCAACTTGCTTTCAAGTTTAAGATAGAATTATAAAGAGACACCAATTAAAGCATGCACTTATTAGTTTATTCACTTAGAAGACGGTTTGGATCTGTTTTCACGACCACATTAGAACGTACACAACTTAATACCATTAAGTTTGAACCAGGTACTGCTGAGACCCAAGCCATATTGGAAACTTAAAATGAGTAATAAAGTCTAGATGATGGTCAAATATTAATTAAATAATTTTAAAAAAAATTAAAAAAAAAACATAATATTATCAAGTATTCAATGTGAAGATGATACACATTTTATTTTCTCCAATGTCTAATATTAAGAAAAAATTATAATTTTATAAAATGAGAACATCAAATAAAATTGGATAAACAAATAATTATTGAAAAGAGTAAAACTAATCAAATGTATGACCTAGAAATAAGTTACAACACTAAGGATTAAAGAAAAGTTAATATAACCTTTTTAGGTTACCTAATAAATTAAATATGTTTTACTAATTTAAAACGAGAATACATGAGGACATGGATGAGTATTGGGACAAGTATGATGATGAGAACAAGACAAATATATACATACTCATTCATGCTTCCATATCCAATTTAAAAAATTAGATATCACATATACTCATACCCATACTTATACTTAGTTAATATGGTGATTCTCCATTAAAATCGGGATGGGTTCAGACAATACCCATAGAAACATGTGCATTTGTCATCCTTACTTAACAATGTATCACCCCTGTTAATTTTTTTTATAAATAAGTTTAGTTAACATCATATCATTCAAGATGATCTTTTGATAGGTGAACTCACCTAATACCGTATCATCTCAATTAATATTTTAATAGAACTTAGTTAACACGATATCATCGAGTCCATTTAATTATTAAAGTTTATTAAGAATGATAATACTTAGGTAGCACATGTTTATCTCTTACAATTTGCTTATCAATGTAAAAGGACATCCAAAAGTGTTTCACAAAACACTATGGTGAACGCCAAAATTTATAGATAAGAGTTTAAGAAGCTTATTAAATTAGAATATTTAGTGTTAGTATTTTGCCATGTAAGTTATTTTCTTTTTATTTATAACCATTTTTCTCCTCTATAAGGTTGTAATTAGGTTTATATAATCAAGGTCCATCACTCCTAATTTTCCTCTTATTTCCTTAATTATATTATTTTGTTTTTGTTACGTTGATTTTCTCGTCTTAATAAAATATCATTTATATAACGTGGACATTTACTTGATTATGGTCTAAATTAACATTTATTATTAGATTCTGCAATTTTAATTATAGGGATAAAATATTACTAATCTATTTTATTTTGATGTTGTCAATGATCAATTGAACTTGGTGAATAATTTATTCGACATATAGTATTCATGAATAGATCGAGTCATGATGGACTAAATATGTATTTAGGTTAATTTCATCTTATTAGAATAAAACACATTTTTAAAGTAATTTGCATTTAGTATAGTAAAGAGGATGGATAATTTGGTAGCTTAGGAGTTATCATCTAAGGGACTCCAAAAAGTATAAAGATGTGATCTAAGAAAAGAGTGTTATATGTTATAAAAAGAGTTTGACAATTTTAGCCGGAATGAAGTTGTTGTGCATGAAAATATAGCTAAAAGAAGTGCGAAATGGAATTGGAACATAAATTGTTCTTTGTTGGGGTAAAAGGATAACAATTTGGACCATTACGTAGGATATAGGAAACCAAGTGGATATAATCGACCCATCAAAGGAATGAGATTGGAGGGTTTGCATTCCATGGCCTTCAATCTCCATCATTAACATGACAGTTTTTAAAAGATAATGGTATGGTCCATTATTCCACGCACCAAATTATAGAAACATAATGGCCATAGATCCAACATTTCCTCTTTTTTCAACTAGGAACCTCCCTTTTCTTACCTTAATTTCATCTTTATTATCAACCACGCGAGTTGTCATCTCTTGCTTGTGAGCACCACCATGACTATATGGGTCACACAAATCCATCATGCTACACTATCTAACACTATCATCACTCACAATCCTCTCTATATATATCTTTCACAAAAGGGAAACCTACCACCTTCACTTATTTAATATTTATCATTTCAAATTATTAACAGTTTTTACTCACACATGCATTTGTCTCACCACAACTTCTCTACAATTATTCCGTGGACACCCACAACACTTCTTCAACTGCTAAATCTAAAAAAACCTTTTACTTCTGCAGTTAGTAAGTTTTTACACTATCACACTTTGAGTTCACCTCAAAAGCTCATAAGTATCACAACTTCCAAATTCACACTTCTTTGGTAACAAAATAAGGCTTCTGATTTTAATCGGTAAATCTTGACTTGGGTAATATATGGATAACGATGGTCGGTGAAATTTAGCGTCATAGAAATAAGATAGTTTTTAATGAAGGAATTTTGGACTTGTTTAAAATATTTTCTTTGACTCAGTTGAAGGTTTGGACTTGACTTACGTCTAAGTTTCTCTCAGCTAGTTTTTCTTTTTCTGATTGGTGTCTACTTCATTTGGTTTGTCTGTATTCGCTTTAGTGAGATGTCGGAAAAAGTTTCTGGCAGATTTTATCAGGTTTGTTTCTTTGATGTTTGAAAAATATTATGTGGTTAGACTGCTCATACCTTTTTATATAAAAGTTGAATCACATCTAAAGTGATTCTTATGTATATATATTCTTGATTGTTGATAAAAATAAGTTATTTAAAAAGATAACATATTTATTGTTGTTCTTGATTTTCGTAAGAAATTAAATTATCGTAATCTTATTTTAATATGATAATTTTTTTATAAAAGTTGGAAGGGGGTTTTATAAGTATTGGTATGAATTTAAAGACTTCTTTTTGTCAATAATAATAATAATAATAATTATTATTATTATTATTATATATATATATATATATATATATTAAAATGTGGTTGGTGGTAGCATCAATTATTAGGCGATGGAGAAAGTAGAATAGTATATATGTCCTATATTTGGCTAAAGAAGAATAATACATAAAAGATAGTTTTCTAATTTATATTTTTGGGCAGGCATATACACAAGGCATTGGTATTGGAGCATCATATGGATAATGGATCCAACATGGGATCTATTGTACGGGAACAATCACAAAGGTACTCCGATGCAACTAAAAAGCATTGATAGAGTTTTGGAAGAATATGCTCATGAACACATCGATATATGGTTTTAGAAATAATAATGCAAAAGAATTTTAGTGTGTCTTGTCGGTGTTCTATGATTTCTATTTTTTTTTTCTAACTTGGTAAAAGAAACGAATATAAATACAAGGACACTGTCTTCACACACTTCTATGTTTAGCAGATGTCAAGGAACCACCTTGGTTTTGGTTTTAGTATTTTCAGATTAATTCCCTTGCATTGTGCTGGACAATCGTACAATTTATATTGTAGTATAACATTGTTTTTCAGTTTTCACATCATATCAACCGTACTGATGTTGTGTAATGCCCCATTCACCCTTTTGCAAGCTAAGTTATAACAGTAACGCACCATGTAACTTTGGCAAGGTTGAATTAATGTTCCTGTGTGGATTAATTGTTCTTTTCAAGAAACTGTCCAAAATAATAAACATAACTATTTACCAATCATACTGCATGATATCTATGATTTTAAAATATGAAGGATCAATAGCTAAATACCCCAAAAAAAAGTGATTAAGGTCGTCACTATTTATGATTCCAATGCTTCAAACTGGAAAAAGAAGACAGGAAATGGTATCTTTGCACAAGTATAATAGCAAATGGATCATAGGATCCCATCTGAAGTGAATGCAGAAGGTTCAGAGGGACAAAATTTGGCAGGAAGCTCTTGCCTTTTTCATAGCTCTATTTGGTGTCAGCAGTGAACTTGAATGTAATCTTAAAAGCACCAACCATGCATTGGCCATAGAATAATAGGTAAAACTAGAGGGGAGGTTAACTATAATGAATTAATGGAGAAAGAATATAAGAGAGAAGCACTTTTGTCTAAAGGGCTGACAAGGCAGGGCTTATAAAGAAGTATACCTATCCTACAAAAAGTGCTTTATGAAGAATATATCTTGGCAAAATTGGATCCTGCATCATGCTTTTGGGTTGAACCAGCCAAAGTTAGACAAAATAACCTATATTTTAATGAAGCATTAGAAGCTTAAGCACATGTTCAAAGGGGATTAGTCTTTTAACACCCAAAAAGATAGAGAAAGCAGCAGAGGGTAGTGGAGAAATAAGGCCTATATGCTTCTCAAATCAAAGCAAATTTTTCAATCACTTTAGACACTAAAAAATTCCTAGGCTAGCGGAATGCCTACTAATTAGCCCATTAAGGCCTAAGCACATGTCCAAAGCAGGTCAGAGAGAGTGATCAAGAAAAACATTAAAAAACCTCATGACAAATGCAACCTAGCCACGTATGTTTCATCCTTTGTCCAATCAAAACTCGTTGAAGATAATAATAAAAATGAGAGAGCAATAAACAATGCAATAGAACAGTACTTTTTTTTTGCTCAGGAAACTAACACAGGCATAAGACAGTGGCAAAGACAACACAATTTAATGAATCGTGTCTATCAATCCTATTGTGTTTTCTTTTACCCTGTCACATAAATGGCACGTGACCAAGTGACACTCTACCTTTTGGTCATGGCAGTTAGAGACAAGTTCATCTTTCCGTCGTTTAGTTCATCTCCCAAGACGCCGCTCATAACCACATTAGCCTCCACAACTATTCAAATTGGTCCCCCACCACATACCCACTTCACATCTCTTATTATAAACTCCAATTGCATAGCTTAATCACCATTGGTATCAGCATTGCAGTAATGAAAATATACATAATAAGTACTCTAGTTGATAATTACACTCTACTACTACTACTACACATTATTATTATCATTATAAAAGCAAATTCTTCCACTTGTCTTGTGACTTTTTAATATATTCTCATGCTTCCTCACTTTACAATTGTTTACCATAAACATGTAGGTAGTGCTGATTAGTTAGTGTCCACCAGAGACAAGGATTAGCCGCATATGCTCAATTTTGATAAGTATTCATACCAATGCCTTTTCCTATGTACAAATTACTGTCAAACACATGTTCATGATTCCAATTTATTCAAGAGCTTGCTTAGTAAGCTTCTATAATCTTTAACTAACTTTTCCTGTGATGAACCCACTTAACTGGCATAGTTGAATTTTGGTACCAAACTGGTGTATTAGTCAGACACAAATGCTACTTGCACGATTGGGCCTTAGACCTTTCATAAAAATACCAATGATTCTGTTGCTGAAATGTGTCCACAATGTAGTTGTACATCACAAGAATATGGCCTTATGAATAAAAAAAATGTGAACCAATAAGTGCACATGCGATGATGCTAATAATGAAGGGTTCAAAGCTGTTTTCGTTAGTTCATACATTCAAATTTCACTGTCACCGTTGCATTAAAGAGAAAGTATTAACTTAACTTTGTCATTAAACACTTGAGCACGAATGTATTTGATGTTAATAGAATTTTGGATGAATTAGTACATGCATGTATAATCAAGAAATGAAAATGTTTTTTTTTCTTTGAATATTAATCATCGCTACTAAAAGCTTCTTAATCATTAGACTGAAAATAGTTGTTAATAAGAATAGAGTAGAGACCATATTTAATCCATGTTGAGGTCTCAAAATTCGATTCCATGTCATGTGATAGAGTATGACGTTGTATCTCTATCCTTATCCTTGTTATCCCGTGGCTGCTATAATCCAATTTCTATATTTTCGATTAAGAATAAAAGGAAAAAAGAGTGAAGTAACAAAGAAAAGGTCACGTTACAATCCAAGTAGAGTAAGGATCCTAAGAATTAAAATTATATTGAAAAAGAAAAAATAAGAAGGGAAAGAAAATCACTCTCATTGCTTGCATTCATAGAACATCAAGCCCTCTTGTTATCAAGAACTATACCTTCAGAACTAGATACCTCTAAATTTCTTTCGGTTTGAAACCAAACAACAAGAAAAACTTTGTGCAGCACAGATTTAAAGTGGGAAGAATATTTGAACGAAATTTCCTCTTACTAGTGGAGCCAAACTCTGTAAACACTTAAAAGTGCAAAAGTGCACCTAATATATGTCATAATTCATAGTGATGAGACAAAAAAAAATTCTCCAAAGATTGTGTTGGGTACCCACAGTGTTGATCCAATAGACTTGACGTGAAACTGGACCAGTGAGCCTAAATTCTTTAGAAGAGGTCCAAAACAGACTTTGATAATAAAAAATAAAAAAAAACTGTGTTCTTCTTTTGATGTATTTATGTCTTGCTGTGAGGTATTTTTGGTTTCAAACGCGTATAGTTGCAGTAGATGATAAGATACAGTCTTGAATCCAATCCTTGTGAAACCAAAATCGATATTCATTTGAGCAGCAAGAGAAGTTCAACTCCAATGGTCAATTTAATCAATATTGGACACTATGCCAGCTAGGGAAGCACTAGAATAAGCAAAGCAACAGATATGTGGACCAAAACAAAACAACAACTCTTATGTATGCAGATTGTAGCAGCCACAATTATTGGGTTGGGCTAGAAAACAAACAGCAACAATGGTGCTTTTGATGGAGATAAAGAACACTCAGAAATGTTGTTTGTGGAAATGTGTACGCATGCACTTGTATTCCCGTCCCACTGCCTTAGGTCAGATGGTCGCATAAAACACCCTTCCGTCTGTTTCTGTCTTTCTCACACCACTTAAAAGAGAGTTGTTACCTTTCCTTTTAGGTTTATGTTTGATTTTTGAGTTCTCCATATACGTGACCGAACCTATTGTTTATAGTATTAAAATAATCTCTGATAATTCTTTTCACATTGGCTCAAGATTGGAAGCTATGAACTGTCCCAATTGGTGGCCTAACTAATCACCTTGGTCCCTTCAACTTTGATAAATTTAAGTTTTCTCACGCTCTGTAGTTTAAGAATGGGGAGATACGAATCATTCGGGTTGGTGGTCGTGTTTATAACCACAATGAGAGGGTGCGTAGGACGATGCAAGGATTACGATCAATGAGTGTACGTGTTACGATCAATAACTGTAGACAAATACACAAAGTAAGAGAATTAAGCATATAAAAAGGATAAGATAGTGATTGAACTAGGGATTCAAAGATTCTTAAACCAAATCAATTTTCAATTAGGTTAAATACATAAGTAAAAGAAAATTATGTTCGAATCCCACATATATTACAACATATATGTGCATCTCTATTTTAATGTGCAACAGAAACAACACAAGGAAGAAAAGAGATCATTGTTAGAAAAATAGTAATAAATTTATTAATATAATAATTTATGATTGCATGAAGTCGGAAAACTATTTTTAGGCTGAAGGTAAAATGTATAGATACAGTAATTCTGTATGAATAAATTTGAATCAGAAAAAAAAAGTCATAGATTATTAAGGAAATATAATATTTAAAAATGTCAAAAAAGTAAGCTAAAAAAATGGAATAACTGATATTGGGCCTTACATGCATGCTATGCAAGCGTGTCCAATGTCCTGGAAGACATTATTGTGTACAAAACGAAAAAAAAGGAAGAAAAAAAAATCGAATGCTGAAAACAATTTCAAGAGGACTGTTTCTTCCTGTACCTCCATATCTTCTTCTGCCACCTCCATACACAACATGAAAATATATTTTTGTCCTTCTTGTGTCACCTCCATAGAGTAGTTTTCGGATTATGTAATTCGGAAACTCATTTGAAAAAAGACTTCTGGATTATGTAATCCGAAGAATAATCATGCATATGAAAAATTACTTTTGAATTATGTAATTCGATAGCTAATTACAAATTTGAAAAATGACTTCCAGATTATGTAATTCGAAATATTATAAAGGGGTATTTTTGAAAATTTGAAAACTTATGGAGGTGAGAGAAGAAGGTATGGAGGTGCAGGAAGAAATAGTCTTTCAAGAGGTATAGTTTCAACTCACAAATGCTTTATGGACCATAATTCTCACTTACCATACCTTGGCTAGAGGACTGTTTCTTCCTGCACCTACATATGTTCTTCAGCCACCTCATATAAAATATGAATAGACATTTTTATCCTTCTTGTGCCATCTCTCGAAAATTAATCTCGAATTTGAAAATAGCTTACGAATTATGTAATCCATAATATATTTTTTTAAAATGATATTTCAAATTATATAATCCAAAAGTCTGGATTTAAAAGTAGTTTCTAAATTATGTAATCCGAACATGCATTTAAAAAAAGGCTTTTGAATTACATAATCTAAAAACTAATTTAGACTTTTGAATTATGTAGTCCAAAAACTAATTATGAATTTCAAAAAATATTTTTGGATTATGTAATCTGAAATATTATTGCGGAGATTTTTGGAATATCAAGAGTTTATGAGGATGGAAAAAAAAAGAAGATATGAAGGTGCAGAAACAAACAACAGTCTCCTAGAGATACCAGTTATACTCTTCGCGTACTTGGTTTCTTTGGTTTTCATGAATCCCAACAAGAATTTGAGGGATCAAGAGAAATGGGAGGCTCGTTGTGATTGAAGGGAAAAACGAAAATGTGTGGAGATAAGGATAAATTTTATTTAACATTATAATTAACATAAAATTATATAATAAATGAAATAAAAGTATTGGTAAAAATTGTGCAAATTTAATATAATTTATATGATTTTTTCAACTTTATTTTAAACTAAATTAATAAACTTTATGAGAAATAAAGTTTAAATTTAATTTGTCAAAACAAAATATACTACTTACAGTAGAAAATGTCAAAATATAACCTTCTATAATGGCTTTCTGATCCTTTTTATCAACACATACAAGATCAAAACATAGAATGCAGAGTTTGCAGGTTTTGAGTTTGAGGGATAACATGTAGTTCTTAGCACACCATCAAGAATTTATTAAAAAATCAATTAAGATTGTAAAAAAAAGTCAATAATGTTAATCTTGAAACCTTTAATAACACACAACACTCTTAATCATAATTATCAGAATCTGTTTATCCTCATCCACCACCAAATTTAAATTAATAACTATTATATTAGTTTTAGAAAAAATATTAAGCTAATTGTAGCATTAGTTTTAAATTAATACGGTTTTTGGTTCTAACTATCAATTAGCAAAGCGTTTGTGTTTTAAGTGAGGAAAGTGAAAAGAAAAAGTCCTGATGGTGAGAGAGGTAGAGATGATAAGTGAAATTGTTAGTTTATAAATAAGATAAATATTGGGTTTTAAACATTGTTATATTATTTTTATGTAATAACGGAATAATCATCCAAAGTCACTTACTTTGCTACCAAGGGTCCAGAATAACATGAGAATGCACCAATATTCATCCTTCTAATTTTTTAATTAAATATTATGTGGAAATAATATTAGTTATTATTTTTATTTAATAACAACAAATAATATAAGTAGATATTTTGATAGAAAGATCTAAAGGTGCTACCTAGAGCACCAAGATGTAAAAAAAATATTTATATTAAAAAAATTGTGGAGTTTAAGAATGACTTTCTTGATGCTCAGCACTTATACAAGACCAACTCTCATGGCCTAGCCTACGTCTAAGGCAAATGCTAGATCTTGAGAATTATGCTATAGTCCTTATCTCCAGCACCATCACAAATAGAAAAACAAAAAATATATTTTGAATTATATAATCTAAAATATATTTTTTTATGTTTAAACAGCAAATATGAGAGATTATTGCGATGGTGACGTTAATGCAACAGTGACAATGATATTGAAGGTAAGGGTTGTTACGGCTGAGAAGGGAAAAATAAATCCTCAATGAAGAAGAAGAACAAGAGAAAGATGAAGTTATCATTTTCTTTCTTCTATGTACATGCATGAAAAAAAAGTACGGTGGTGGAGACAAAATTTACCAAATTCTTATAGCTAATAACCAAAAAAAAAAAAATATAGTTAAGTAAAGATTCAAAAGTATTGTATATATGGGGTTATTACAGTTTATTTTCATCAAATACTATTTCAAGTGTCCGATTGTAAGTATTTCCACGCAATAAAATAGAGACTAAAAATTGGATATCAATAATAGGAAGAGAAGCTTTCAAAAGAGAATAATTAGTAAATAACATGATTTTGATACCATATTACGAAGTGGACTTTAAGCTTAAGTCAACCCTATAAAATTGACTCATGAGGTGAGTATTATAATTAGGCTACTTGTTGTTGTATGTCTCTCGTCTTTGTTGAAGAAAAAGGAAAAAAAAGCGAGTGAAAGGAATAATAGAAGAAGAAAAAGAAAAATAATAAATAAGTACAAATAAAACAATAATGGTTTGGTGAAAGAAATAGTTGAAAAAAAATAAGTAGAAGTGAATTTTTATGGAAACCCGTGCGATAAAAATATTAAAAAATATTATATTATTTATCATAATTAATATTTTATTTTTTGTTGTTAAGAATTAAGGATGGTAATGCGGAGCGGAATTTGCAAGTGGTCCTTAGTCCGTTACCAAAAAGTGTGGACGTGTTCACTAATCTAGCCCGTTGACCAGTTTTGATCCGCTTCACATAATCTGTAGCCCGCGCAGATCAACAGTGGGATGGGTTGGCCCGCTGGTCAGCATACATAAAAGAAATATTTTTTTTAAATAAATAATTATTTTATTTTTTTTGAAAAAAAAAATCATGTTCCAATCATCCATTATTTCAATGTGACATTTATTTTATTTTTAAAAATTAAATTTAATGTACTAAAAAATGTTTTATTTTAATTTTAAAGGAGTTAGTATTAAGAGTGGCCGTGAATTTAGTTTTAAGTAAAATCTTATATTTAAAATTTATTTATAAAAAATAATATAAAGAAGAGATTTCAATAGGATAGTTAAAAAAGTAGTCATCTTCATTAAAATATTTTGTAGCAAAACTTTGATAAGATACTTTTATATATTTACATACATATATATGAAAAAATAAATGCAAAATAAAACTTTAATTATTTTTAATCAAATCTTCTAACAACCATCGTACTTGAATTTATATTTTTATTTTAATTTGATGGATTGAAACACAGATAAAATTTAATTTTTGAGTAGTAGGAACAATTTTTTTTTATAATTAATGATTATTTTTTTAAAAGAAAGAATATTTTTCTTATGTGGGCTGGTACACAAACTTGTGGGTTACCACAAAAATATTTAGTAATTAAGAAATAAAATTAAAAAGTTGTAAATAAACCCTAAATTATTAGATAAAAAATTTCATAAAATGAATATTGAGAAAAATATTATATAATAAAGAATACACATCAATTTAACTTACGCAACTAACCAAATATTTTCGGCAAAGAAGACACGAAACTAACAAATTTACATATCATTAAATTTGTATAAATTATTCCTTAGTGAAAAGAGCTGAACCAACCTACATCACATTTTACAGTTAATCTATTACATTAAATTTAAACTTAACTCAAATAATATACACTTAATTTTCTTAAATAAAATCTGGACCACGTATAAAAAATGTCTGAGATGAATACTCTAGTTATAAGTAATATAAATATAAGTTTTGTTAGAAAACGTAAATAGAAAGATGAATCTTATAACATGGGTGATAGCTATGGTTGACATCTCTAACAAGGGGCATTAAAAAAAGTTGAGTTGTGTCATTATTAGTTACTCAAAAGGATTAAAAATGATTTGAAGTCTCTCTTCCCTCCTTAGCAATGCTTATTAATATATACCCTCCAGCTAAGATGTTGAGACCTCAGCACAACAATCATAAACTCAAAACTTCATCATCCCTTTTTTTATTTCTTCACTTTTCTTCTTTCTCTTTGTGGGGTTATCAACAACCTATACCTTCCCCTTGCTTACCTGTTTTAATTATGCCCTTCAAATATAATAACAAATAAACACTTTGGAACACTCTTTTCTTTTCATTTCATTTCCTCCATTTAAGATGAAGCTCAAAACAAAACAACTTCACACATATTTAATGGATGAAATAAAAATAAAATAATTAATTCAACAATAAATGAAAAAATATTTTCTAGAATTTAAAATAAATAAATAAAAGAACAGGCATGTCTCAAAACCTGGGAGAACAGCTGGCCCTGGTTTTGCTCTTGCCAACCATTAAGACAGACATTAGCCCATATTTGCATGTGATTGCCTGACCGTAGAGCCGAACTTTTCCCTTTTTATGTATAAAAAAAATAGGTACTTCATTATTTTAAACAAAAAATGTTTTATTATAAAAAGTGTATAATTTGTTTATAATAAAGTATATGGATTTTACTTTAAATTCAATCATCCATAATACTCCATGCTAAACTTATTTAAAAACAAAATTAAAGTGCTTTAAATTCACTCTTCATTAAAATTTAGCCTCGTACAACATTATCTTCCATCAACTTCCCAATACCAGTACCATGTTTAATGTTCTTTAAATGTACAATTCTTTGTAAATTTCAAATAATCCAATTAGTTTTTGAATGAAATTATTTATAATAATGATAGAATCATTGATTAGTGTTGGTAAAATAATAAAATGCAGAAGATGGGGGCATGCATGAGAAGGAGAGTGTTAAGTTTTGCGAGTGTTTCTGAGTCTCTCAGTCACTCACTCAATCTTTCTTCATCAGGAATGGTCACGACATCCAGATACCTGGGGCCCACTGCCATGTGCGTTTCTCCTTCTTCACCGTTCCCTTCTCATTCCACCTCTCTTCTCCCAAACCCAACAAACAAAACACTTTCTTTTCTAATTTCTATGCATTTCCTCACATCACATCACATTACCTTCTCCCAAACCCATCCCAACCCAACACGCACCACTCTCAAACCACCACAACAGCATGGTGAACACCACCACCACCACCGCCACCTACTTTCTAAATCCTCTACCCTTCGTCATTTTCCTAACCATCATCGTCCTTTTTGCAAACGCCCAAGACGACGTTTCAGTAATGCTGGCTCTCAAGAACAGCCTCAACCCGCCGGGGTGGACGGGCCCGGACCCATGCATGTGGGACCACGTCAGGTGCTCCGAAGATAAACGGGTCACCCGGATCCAAATCGGGCGCCTCAATCTCCAAGGTACTCTCCCTGCAACCCTTCACAACTTGACCCAGTTGCAACAGTTGGAGCTCCAATACAACAACATCTCGGGGCCCATTCCCTCGCTTAACGGCTTGACCAACCTCCGTGTCTTCATTGCCAGCAACAACCGCTTCTCCGCCGTCCCCGCCGACTTTTTCGCCGGCATGCCACAGCTCCAGGCGGTGGAGATCGACAACAACCCGTTTGAGCCCTGGGAGATTCCTCAGACTCTCCGAAACGCTTCTGTGCTTCAGAACTTCTCTGCCAACTCTGCCAACGTCAGAGGCACTTTGCCGGATTTCTTCAACTCCGAGGTGTTTCCTAGTTTGACCCTTTTGCACTTGGCCATCAATAACCTCGAGGGGACGTTGCCTTTGAGCTTTTCTGGCTCTCAGATTCAGTCTTTGTGGTTGAATGGGCAGAAGAGCGTTAACAGGCTTGGTGGCAGTGTTGCTGTTTTGCAGAACATGACTTTATTGACGGAGGTTTGGTTGCATTCCAATGCTTTTACGGGTCCCTTGCCTGATTTGTCTGGGTTGAAGAGTTTGCAGGTTTTGAGTTTGAGGGATAACAGGTTTACTGGTCCAGTTCCGGCTTCGTTGGTGGGTCTCAAGACACTTGAAGTTGTGAACTTGACTAATAACTTGTTTCAGGGTCCTATGCCGGTGTTTGGCAATGGAGTTGAGGTGGATAATGATAAGGATTCCAATAGTTTTTGTTTGTCAGGACCTGGTGATTGTGATCCCAGGGTGCAGGTTCTTCTTTCTGTTGTTGGGCTTATGGGGTATCCTCAAAGGTTTGGTGACAGTTGGAAGGGGAATGATCCTTGTGCTGGTTGGATTGGAATTTCTTGTGGAGATGGGAATATAACTGTTGTTAATTTTCAGAAGATGCAACTGAGTGGTGAGATATCCCCGGACTTGTCAAAGATTAAATCTTTGCAAAGAATAGTACTTGCGGATAACAATCTCACTGGTTCGATTCCAGTAGAGCTTACTACTTTGCCTCGGCTTAGCCTATTGAATGTTGCAAACAATCAGCTTTATGGGAAGGTGCCGAGTTTTAAAAGTAATGTAGTTGTGACTACTAATGGTAATGTTGATATAGGGAAGGATAAGAGTAGCCAGTCCCCTCAGGGTTCAGTGTCTCCAACGGCTCCCAATTCAAAGGGAGAAAATGGAGGTTCCGGAAATGGTGGCAAAAAGTCTTCTTCCCACGTGGGAGTGATCGTGTTTTCGGTGATTGGGGCGGTGTTTGTGGTTTCTATGATTGGTTTCTTGGTTTTCTGCCTGTTTAGGATGAAGCAAAAGAAGTTGAGCAGGGTCCAGAGCCCAAATGCTCTAGTTATTCATCCTAGGCATTCGGGGTCGGATAATGAGAGTGTGAAGATAACAGTTGCAGGTTCAAGTGTCAGTGTTGGTGGTGCTAGTGAAACGCGAACCGTACCTGGCAGTGAGGCAGGAGATATCCAAATGGTTGAAGCCGGAAACATGGTCATTTCCATACAGGTTCTGAGGAATGTCACGGATAACTTCAGTGCGAAGAACATATTGGGACAAGGAGGTTTTGGAACGGTTTATAGAGGTGAACTCCATGATGGTACAAGAATTGCAGTGAAAAGAATGGAGTGTGGGGCAATAACAGGGAAGGGTGCGGCAGAATTCAAGTCTGAAATTGCTGTTTTGACAAAGGTTCGCCACCGGCATCTTGTGGCTCTTCTAGGTTACTGCTTGGATGGGAATGAGAAGCTGCTTGTGTACGAGTACATGCCTCAAGGAACATTGAGTAGGCATCTTTTCAACTGGCCAGAGGAAGGACTGGAACCACTGGAGTGGAATAGAAGATTGACAATTGCCTTAGATGTGGCAAGGGGTGTCGAGTACCTCCATGGCTTGGCCCACCAAAGCTTCATACACAGGGACTTAAAACCTTCAAACATTCTCCTTGGAGATGATATGAGGGCAAAGGTTGCAGATTTTGGGCTTGTGCGTCTTGCTCCGGAAGGAAAAGCCTCTATAGAAACAAGAATTGCAGGAACATTTGGATATTTGGCACCTGAGTATGCAGGTATCTTTTAGTTTTATAACTTCCCTTCACCACACCATGTCTTTGTGAGCTATGCTGTATTTAGTTAGTTTCCTCAAATAAACAGTACGAATAGTATAGGCAATAAATATATTTCAAGTCAATAACTAAGTGTCCTGTTGTGGTATTCCCCGGAATAGTATACCTTAGTAAAATCTAGCTTGATTAACATATTTATTTCCTGCTAGGATCCAGGATGCTTAAAAGAGCAACTTGACACATTCATTTCTTCGTAGGAAGCTAATATGACATTCTTCTTGTCTTCACTGTCTAACCAACTCTATCCCAATATTTGTCTAATTTACTGATGAAGAGATAGAAGGAAGAGTTATTTTTTACCAGTTTACTAGGAAGTTAGTTAAAGTAACACCATTCAACCATTACAACCATTCACTGAAATAAAATACTCTCTAGTTAAAGTATTGAATAAAAAGAACCATTTACTACTAAATCATCCTTTACTTGAAAGTCAGGACTGAAGAAGGAAACCTCCACATCCATGTTATTCATGTTCAATGCATACAAATGGACATGACTATTTTCCTTCCAAGGCATTAGTTTTAAATGTGCTTTCAAAATGTAAAATTCCCCTTGGATTTTATCTTGTCTTCAGAAGATATGGTTTATTTGGAACGGTTGGGTGTTTGCTATCTGACTTTTTGGTGGTATAAAAGTCGAGATTTCTTGTGCGTAATCTTTGTCTTTGTTCATTGATTTTTAGCCATGCATCTCTAACACTGCTATCTGATTGCAGTCACTGGCCGTGTGACAACTAAAGTTGACGTGTTCAGCTTTGGGGTAATATTGATGGAGGTGATAACAGGAAGAAAAGCACTTGATGAGACTCAGCCCGAGGATAGCATGCACCTTGTAACATGGTTCCGCAGAATGTCCATAAATAAGGACTCATTCCGCAAGGCCATTGACTCCGCAATTGATCTCAACGAGGAAACTCTTGCCAGTATTCACACTGTAGCAGAGTTAGCTGGCCACTGCTGTGCGAGGGAGCCATATCAAAGGCCTGACATGGGTCATGCTGTTAACGTGCTTTCTTCTCTTGTTGAACTTTGGAAACCATCTGATCAGAATTCAGAAGATATATATGGCATTGACCTTGACATGTCCTTGCCACAAGCACTTAAGAAGTGGCAGGCTTATGAAGGTAGAAGTCAAATGGAGTCCTCTTCTTCATCTTCTCTTCTACCAAGCTTGGATAACACACAGACAAGTATACCTACTCGCCCATATGGATTTGCGGATTCTTTCACATCAGCAGATGGTAGGTGATCATGTTTGGTTGTAAATATTTGTTTTAGTGTGTTTGTTTATTCTCCAGTCCTTGCTTCTTGTGCTGGCTTTTCTTTGTGAACTTGTTTATCTTTTTTCATGGTGTACTTCTCCATGCTAAATTTTACACCCTCTTTAGCCCTTGTTAAGTACTTTTGCTGACAAACTGGGAATAGTTTCTGAGCCGATAATGTATTTTTCATCATCTCACATTCATGTTTTCCCCCTTTTGAGATGTGTAAATCAAATATTACTGTTGAACTTGTTGATTAGTTAATGTTAATTATATTACACTTGTTGAACCAATTTGGTTGCGAGTAGTATTGAGTGCATGTAGATGACCGATGACAAATTGACACACATGAGGATCAACACAACAACTGGTTGCTCAACTTGAGTTTGTTTCATTTTATGAGAGGGAAATTTCAAAGTGGCCAGAATACAATTTTGTGGCTACATGACATATGGTTGCTGTCATATCGATGTTGGAGGGAATCTGGCGTTTATGAAGCAGTTTTGGATGAGCATGAATTTGTGAAATGGACAAAATAGACAGGTGAGGAAGTAGTTAAAAAGAGAGAATCAAATATTATTTGGTGCATGTTGCTGTTTGCCTGGTTGTGAAAGGTGACATTGTGGCAAAAGGCGAGTGCAAGTTAAGCCAAAAGATAAAAGCTGTGCTGTCAAACTTTCCAACTGGCTTCCACAACCCTCTTTATTGTTTCTTATATGTTAAGCTTTAACATCAAAAATAAGGAAGGCATAACCAAAATGAAGGGCCCTTTTTAGCCTTTTTAAGTTAACAACTGTCTATGACTAATAATTTTAAAGAGATGAGTTAATTAGTTTTCATTTCAGACTAATTAAGGAAATTCTGTGCTTTTTTAATAAAAATGAAGTTGGTATAATTTAACTTTTATACTCTAAAATTCCAATGAGTCATAATATATGATAAGATAGTTTAACTTTTGTATGTTTTACATTACTAAAATGAATTTTAGTAGAAAATAAACTATTTAATGTTGCAGAAAATAAAATTCTTCATATTTTTCTACATGCTATGTAATTTAATAGAAGAAATCATTTGAAGAACACATATATTATTTCTTACATATTTTTAGTTATTTCTATTTCTTTTTTTTTAGTTTCTATCAAATAAATTAAAGCATATACCTTTTTTTTCTATTCTCTCATATTTCTTCTTTATTTTTTTTTATAAAAAACTTTCATGATATGCATCATTATGCTACTTGACATCTCAGCTAGGCTGACACCTCAAGTAACAACAATCATTTACCATCACATGAAAAAAGTATTATTAAATAAAAAGAAAAAGAAAGAAAATACAAAAATATGGGAGACTAGACCAAAACTCATATGTTACAAAAACGATACATATGTAGACTATACCTATTAATAAAAAATTCTAAGAACAGACTATATGGAAGTCTATTATAACAATGAAAAGATTCTCTATGAATAAATCTTAAATTAACCAACTTATCAACAAATGCATTCCCTTCACGAAAAATATGAGTAACCCAAAACTTGATTTTTCACAATAATTAAGACAAGTATTTCATCGATTACGAAGCATCCAAGGAACATTTGTCCTATCAGTAAATACAACATATTTCTTCTTTCTTAAGTAGTTAAATATTTTTTTTCTCAACTTTTTGTTTCTATTTTCATTCCCTCTATTTATTTCTTTGAAAACAAATACACCAAACCCTTCCAATTATTGCAACTAAAAAGAGATAAAATGTCACCAAACGAGATAACCAACAAAGATACACCAACTAAAAAAACTGAATGATGATAGTACTTTGTATATGTAGATCTGCAGAGGATTTAATACTACTGATTGAAAGAACAGTTTAACTGTTTAACTATTCTGGATTTATACCGTACAAAGTTATATCTTTTTATTTTATTTTTAACTTTTGGGTTCTGAGCTTTACCCTTATGGCTAGAGTCCAATAAACAATGATGAGTTTTTCTTTTTCATTTTTATCCTCAATCATTCAATATCCAAATCACACTGATCTCAATTAATTTGAGTCAAATTACAGTGTTGGATTATCTAGGGATATAATTTTCTCTTAATACTCACCTCTAGCAATCATAACATATGAATCCAAAACTTTATTAAAAAAGTTAATTAATTATCTCATCATTTATAAATTATGTTTGGTCACGGATGAATTTGAGAGTGGAAAGAATGAAAAAAAAAGTGAAAAAATGAAATTCTTTTAAATTAAGAAAAAGATACTGAAAAGTTTGTGAAAATTCGTAAAAGTCTAGAAGGGATTTAAATGATATAATAAATTTAAAAAATTATAAATTAATATTAATTAAGTAATAAATCATAATTTATTATTGTTATTTAAAAATAATAATTTTATTATTATTATTTTAATGATAATAATTTAAATTATATTATACTGTTTTATTAATTATAAAAAAATATATTAATAAATGAAATATAAGAATTAGTTATATAAAAAATATATATACATATATATAAATATAATAAAATATTTACATAATGATTATACAAAATCGATGAATTTTATCATTTCGTGAATCTTTACAATTATATGAAAAAAAATAATCGCAAAAAATTCTCTCTTTTCCTATTTTTAATTATTTTCTATTAATCAATTTTTGTGTTTTTTTATCCCGTTCTTCACAAACCCATCTTCCAAACAAACGGACTGATAGATAAATTATATTAGTAAACAATCACTAGATTTAATTGTAGGTAACAGTAAAAAGAGTTATTGTCTCTTATATATTTACTCTTTTAATTAATTATAATTATATTAATTTTTAAATGGACAAGTTTGCTAAAAAGTATTTTTAAGACAAATAATTTTGTCTAAATGCAAGAAAAAACTGTTTTTTATAAGAAAAAATATAACTGACAAAATATCAAGAAAATCATAAACTACAATTTCATATTCATAAAATAATATTTAAAAATACTAAAACTTGAATAATGTCTCCAATATTTAACTTATTTTATAAACAGTTAATTTATTTAACAAAACAATTGGATTAGAAGAAATTACAAGATGTAGATAGGTTGAAAATATTTATATATTAATTAATTATTAAATTTCTTTGTGTGATAACATAAAACCATTAGCATGTGAATTTTTTAGAAGATGATGTATTTTGAGTGATGGGTTGAATGAATTTGAGTATAAAAGTTCATCATGACAGCATTGATTGAGTCCTCTGAGTTTTAAATATGGAAGAGAAGAAAATGTCAAAATGACAGCAGAAATTATGCAGCAGTATCGAAGGGACCAAAAATGTTATAAAAGCAAATTTTATGCATAGCTGTACAAAGAGGAAAGAGTATATTTCTCTTTCTCTCTTAATCTTTTTAATTATTTTTTAAGAATAAAATCATAATAGAATTTCAAATTCAAAAATAACAATATCTAAAATATAAATTTAAGATTAAAACATTAAAACATTGATGTTATTTATGAAAATGAAAAAATAGATTAAAACAATAATATTACATGTTGTGGAGATTAATAAAAATTTAAATATATTCTCTTTTAATCTTTTAATATGTCACAAAACAAACATTAATAGAGATCTAACCTTCAAAGTGAATTATATATTGAATATAATAATATTTAAGATGCATTATTACTTTATATTGAAACAAATAATAACGATATGAAAATATGCAGAATATTTGAACGAACAAATTGACATGGAGCAAATCACGGCAGCATCCAATGACAATTAAAATTATTTGTATGTGTCTTTTCGTCTCACAAACTTTTCGTACGAGAATACACATTTTTTAAAATTTGAACATTGTTACCCGATTTTTTAATTCATAGACAATTTTTTTAAATTTTTATTTAAAATCTAATTTTGTTGTTAATCCCAGGTTTTACTGATTTGAGTTTATCCAGTTCCATGATTTTCAGAGAAATTAAAAGAGAAAATAAATTTGAATAAAAAATGGAAAAAGATTGATGATGATGAATATAAATAATTTCCTTCTTGTTGTTATTTTCAGTTTGGTGTGCACATAGTTAAAACTACAATAAAATTTTGGCACCCATAATTATAAATAAGAGAAGCTAAATATAGATAAATTTTAATCAATTTTATAGTATTTCCTTTGCACGGAAATTGTGCTTTGTTTAATCTTTTGCAGAGTAACACACCTATCAAGTGATACCGATTGCTCCTGTTCTCAATTACGTCTTTCTCGATAAAAAAAAAAAACAAAATGAAGCAACTTCCTATGATTGCATTTGATGAATAATCTCCTTCGAGTACTTTTAGAAGTATACATCTAATACTCAATGTACTACCACTTACCGAGACACTGAGATTCCATCTTTGGCATCAGTCCAACCAGAATCACATTTATCGTTTATGGGGTATTTGAATTGGGAATAAGATTTCAGTAAATGAATGTGGAGTGATTTGGAAGGAAAGTGAAGTGGTAAGGTATATAATAGTAGATTTGTTAAAGAAAGTTTAAATTTGTGAAGAAAGTTTATTAAATTTTGTAAAGGATGTGATAGTTGTTAAATTTTTTTAATTTTTTAAAAAGTATAAAATGTAAGTTTATAAATTTATCCTTACCTTTAAAAATATATAAATAATAAAAAAATAATTTATATATTTATTTTTTATAATTAATAATAATAATATTATATAATAAATATTATTATTTTTATTATTAATATTATTAAATATTTGATACAAATAAAATTAAGAATAATTTTGACTTTTTAATGTTATTATGTAGTTTTTTAATAATGATAAAATATATAATTAAGATAATATATATTTTGACTTGATAATAAATTATAAAAACTATAAAATAATATATAATAATTTATTTATTTATATTATTATAAATTAATTTTAACTAAATAAA
>Ga0123342_1000142_pt1 | contig 90262 bp, 65 predicted proteins | sample Turbeawhitnodule_FD_89960 | JGI IMG/M metagenome (GOLD analysis project Ga0123342, IMG submission 89960) | Root nodule microbial communities of legume samples collected from Mexico - Turtle bean Mexico white nodule | ecosystem: Host-associated > Plants > Roots > Nodule | place: Mexico: Nepantla...
GAAAAGTTTAAAATATTTATATGATTAGTGAATGAATTGTTGTGTGATTTGGAAATTCTAAACTTTGGTATGATTTGATTGTGTGATTTGGATATTGTGAGAGTCAAAATATGAATTTTAATCTAAGACAGTATTTTCAGGAAAGAAAATACCGTGTTAAGATTGTTTAGAATGTGCATTGACTAGAGATTCGTCTAGAAGGAGATATCTGACTCTCCTGAGATAATGGAATCATATAGATGAAGTTATTCAGGTGGTGAGAGTCGTAGGAGGTTCATATGAATGGGTAAGTTGTTTGAAAGATAATTAACTTGACCTGTTATATGAATTAACCCTGTCATACTAGGAAAGAGATGATATTGAGATTATTTATGCGCATAGCTGTGTGGATTTTACAGTGAGATAGTATGACAGGTGCATATCTTTGAGTCTAAGTCAACGCATGAGTCTTACGAAGTAGAGTCAAGTGTCTATGGGTTGTGAGTCAGAGTCAGTAGATGACTGACATGAGAAAGATGAATATTGAAACTGTTGATAGACACTTGATGGTTATGTGAAATGTTTGAGAAATTGTATGAGAATGTATGAATTTTGTGTATTAATTTGAAATTTAAATTATATAAAAAATTTTGTTATAGTTAGCTTACCCTGTTATTTGTTTGTGTTTGTTTCTTTATCAGTGATGATCGTGTGTTGTACACGGGAGCAGATGAGATTGTAGGTAATAGAACTCCTAAGTGAGCAGCTGGAGGATGTGATAGTTTTAATTTGAATGCTCTGTTTGTTTTTAAAACTTTTGATGTATATATTAAAATCCCATATGAAGAGGGACATTTATTTTAGATACAATTATGAGATAGTTATATATATTCACATGTTAAGTAAATAGTGTTTGTTTTACTTTTATTTTATTATATATATGGGTAAAAATTTAGGAATGTTACATATAAATTTTTTTTTAATATTGCTCTATTATTCTCCTATTGCTTTGATTTGTATGTTTTAATTTTTAATTTCTGTCTCATAACTTTTACCGTCCATTTAGTTTGCCTTTAGCTATATTATATAGTATGTTGCATATAATTTCAACATTCAATTGTATTATAAGTCAAGTTGTTTTTTAACCCTTCGCAAAACGCAACCATCGTCAACACAGTAAGAGAAGCAGCTTCAGTTTCAGTAAACAATGGGCGATTTTACGGTTGCGTTAAACCCTTCCAAAACCTTCGGCGCCGAGATTCTACCACCCGTCAATCGCACTTCCGCAGCGGCGCGTGGGCGCGTAAGCAAAATCGCTTTCAAACCGCACGGATTTCGAGCAATCCGCGCCTCGGTAATGCCGAGAGAAGGCCTGCAACAACCGTCTCTGGGAGACTCTCTCGTGAACAGTCCGCGCAGAAACGACGTCGTTGATGTTATCAGAAGAAGCGGACTCTCTAACTGCCTCTCCGAAACTAACCTCCACAACACCGTTCCCGGTCTCGTGTCCAAAACCCGCGGCAAAGTGTGCCATCTTTGAAGCCGTTATTTATTTATTCGTCGTTATGTGTCCTTTGAATTGAGAAATTGTTTGTTGTGTGTTGGAAGGTAAGAGATATTTACGACGCTGGGGATTACCTCGTTTTGGTGACCACTGATCGGCAGAGTGCGTTTGATAGGATTCTTGCTTCCATTCCTTTCAAAGGCCAGGTGTGTGATTCATTCGGCTTTTGAATGGTTACGAATTCTTTTCTAATTGGAGTTAGGATACTGCAATGATTAGTTAAAATGCTATTGTAGTTTATTATGTCTACAAACACTCGTGGAAACATTAGACTTTATTTAGTTTACTTTTTTTCGAAAACTTGTCAGTACCATGAGCTCATTTTAATTGTTTGTTCGTTTGAACACGTTGCTGTTAAAATTTTATCTTCTTAGTATTTGAAGAAAACAATATAAGGGGATGAGAAAACATTTACCTGATTCTGTTTTTGGATTTTTAGCACACCTGTTTTTGAAATAATTTTCTTAAAAACTTTATAGATTTTGTATGACAAGGGAATCGGACAAACTGTATTTCTCTCTCTAAATTTTAGAAATGTGTATCGTGTGTTGTGCTATAGGCATGTCATGTTTTGAAAATTTTAAGTTTGCCATACTCCTGCCATGCATGTGTCATGTATAACTAACTGTATACAGTATTCGTGTCCCGTGTCATATTGTGTTATCCATGCTTTGTAGCAGATAATGTAGAAGAAAGCACAATTTTTATTATGAGAGGAATAACCATTATCTTTTCAGGGTACTTGTATTTGCTTTTTTGGCTCTTAACATGACACTTTGTGGACTTAAGGGAAAGGAGATGATCTGGATCCTTAAACTAATTGTTTTGATGGAGAAGTTGTAGATGAATAAGAGGATACGTGGAAAATTATTTTTTAGCTGGTGGAGCGGTGGTTACTGAACACTTGGCATTCAATAACCTGATCATTTTCCCCTCCCAATTGCAGGTTCTGAATGAGACAAGTTTGTGGTGGTTTGAAAGAACTAAGCAGATAGTTTCTAATGCAGTTGTATCGGCTCCGGACAAAAATGTTACAATAGCTAAGAAATGCTCAGTTTTCCCTGTTGAGTTTGTTGGTGAGTAATTTGCTGATCCAAACAATTTTTGTTGGCTTATTGGACGACTTCATTAATCACCTTTAGCTTCTGACACTATAACATGAAAGAGTGTTATCATGTAATTGCAGTTTTTCTTTTTCATTTTATTTTGTAATACCATATCATGTGATTTCCTATGTAAGAATAGATGAGAACGAGTTAATTTTATTGGAGCAAGTGGGGATCAGAGCTATCTTATGTTATGATACGTCTGAACTTAAATACTGAATTCTCACATAATTGAATTCCTTATCGGAAATGCAAATACTATTATGAGAAGTGGTGAAAATAACAAAGATGGTTGGGCTTTTCAGGTTAATTATTACTTTCACATCTTATTAAATGCTTTGATAGGTACTATGATTGTTGATTAATTGGCATATTACACTGGAGTCACTTAAACAGATATTTTTTCTGCAAGGGAGATGTTTTTTAATGTACGATGTAGAAGAGAAGTCCTTTTGCGATAAAAGCTAACTTGGGAAAATAATAGATATTGTGGATACATCCTTGGCAGCATTTTGTTTAATTATTTTGAAATTTGGAAGAGAATCCATAAATTTACTTGAGTAATTGAGATAAAATGATTGCAGTTCCCTGTTCATGATTATCTAAATTTATTTTGGGTTTTTGCGGAAGATCGACATACTGTCCTGTGCCTTTGAAATTTAATTTTATTGTATTTGTGAAGTTTGTAAAATATTTAAATCTTTTAAAAATGGAAGGTTCGGATTCTAACATCCATCTGTTGACACGTGTTACTGGCTTGTAGCAAGAGGATTTGTCACTGGAAGTACTGATACATCTCTATGGACAGTCTACAATAAGGGTGCTCGGAACTATTGTGGAAATGTCCTCCCAGATGGTGGGATTTCTCATTCGTGTCTCATTCTTAAAATATATTTGTCCCTATATTTAATAAGACATTAACACATGACAGGAATGGTAAAAAATCAGAAGCTGTCTGAAAATATACTCACTCCAACAACCAAGGCTGCAGATCATGATGTTCCTGTCACTCCGGATGAGGTATGATGCCTAGTTTTATCACTTGCAACCAGCATATTCAGTATGGTTGAAGTTACAGCGAATGATCCTGTTATAATATTGTCTTGCGTTATCAATTAGCTCCTGGCCCCCTTATAAAAGAGGATGCTTGTGTTAAGTCATCAATGATGTTTCTTTTCAGTTTGCTTTATATTGCAGTTTTTATGTCATTATTTCTGTGAAAATATCATCCAAGATCTGTGAAGAAATGAGCAAAATTATGATTGTAGATTTTCTTGTTAAAGGTGGAGTAGTGGACTAACCTGGTACGTTGGTAAAAGGAAACATGAATAAAAGCCTAGGGTATCCCCATGATTATTAATAGAATATTCTTGTTCTTGGAGTTACTGAGGTGTGATGATGGAGTGGCACCAAAATGACTATCTTTGGACAACAGTGTTTTATCTCAGATTTTTACTTCTTCTATGATGCATCTCCCTTGCAGATTATAGAAAGGGGACTGATGACTCGAGCTGATTATGAAGAAGTGAGTGAAAAAGCATTATCCTTGTTTGAATATGGACAGGTAATAAGCTACGCTTGCTAAGTCATTTTTTAATTTGGGAAATAAAGGACACAATGAAGTGCCTTCTCACTGTAGCTGCTAAGATCACACTTGTGAAATATGACATATTTTTCTTTTGCACAAAAGAAGAAATAACTTTTAAATAATATGATAATATATGTAATTAACATTATCTTTTTTATTTGTGTTAGCTTAGATGGATAATGTATTCAGCAACTCATTTGCAAACTGGAAAAAGATGAAAATAGTATGGGTGAATTTTTTTATGATGTCTGTTCTATAGTTAGGGTATACTTTTAGGAATCAATATGTGTAATGTAAAAACTGTTCTTCTCTGGAAGAGAGTTCCATGATACTCAATGATGTACATATTCACATATTTTCTTTCAAGTTAGTTAGTTACACATTTTTTTAGTATGATATTGAATGGTTCAAATACCAAGATGTCTTTGCTTGTTCTGTAGTTATTTCTATATTGTTTTTCATATATTTGGTTCTGTCAGATAAACCGTATTTAGTGGAATAATTAGTTAGTTAGGGAGTGAGGAGCTGAAATAATTAGAAAATTATGCCATTTTGCCTATAAATAAGAAAAAAAGTTGAGAGGCAGAGACATCTTGTGAATTGTAAAGTTCAGATTGTTGGGGGAGAGTTCAGCCCTCTTGAATGTCCTTGGTCGGAATCATTTGTACTCTTTTCTGTTAATAGAAACCTTTCTTTCTATAATTTTGATCCATAGTATACTAATGTTATATATTTTACATGAAAGGACCATAATTTCGGAAAGGTTATTTTTTGGTTTTAAAAGTAAAATGGTGAAAGGAGAGTCCCATTATCCCAGTGCTTTCTTAAGCCTTTTTAGATCTTTAGGAAGCACACAGGGTATGGGATGCACCATTCGTGAAATTATAGAGTATATTGTATGTACTATTTAGCAGTATGTTGAATTAGCTTGGTCTGTCCCCATGTTCTCTCATTTTTGTCTCTGCCATGCATAGTAGAGAAGAAATAGAAGTTAGGAACAGATCATCATTCCTTTGATTATAAAATAGATGGCTTTGTTCTCAAACTCAGTAAGTATGGGAAATGTGTCTCTGTAAACGTTTATTAAACAGGCATTACTCAACTTGTATTCATCATTTAATGAAGGAACTTTGCTGTAGGCAAGTTGTCAATTCAAAAATTTGCATAAGTACGACCAACTTGCTCCAAACTTTATGTTATCCTGATGTCAAATCACTTGTAAATACATTACTCAATCACTGAAGTCATCATCAGAAATCCAACAGCAGAAATATCAATTCAGTCATTTTCGTCAGTGAAATATCTTAGAAATGCTTCTCTAGTGATCCGTTTGTTGCAACTTCAAGAGCTGTAGCCCACTCAACTTCCTTGTATTTCTACGAATCTCATCTCTTGCTTACAAATTTCATTTTTCCACTGTAATGGATGGAGATTTGTATGTAAATCATCACTGACTAGTGACCAAATTTTGATTATATGATTTATTCATCGAAGGGGCCTAGTGTTCTCTAATAATTTTATTTGATAACCTTCCTAGGAATATGGGTGATTGATCCATTATTGGTTGCTTGATCCTGTGTGCACAATCTATATTTTTACTCCTGTTAAATTATTTTTCCATTTGCTTCGTTTCACTTTTCCATTTGATTGACTTTGCAGCAAGTGGCTTCAGAACATGGCCTCATATTGGTAGACACTAAGTATGAGTTTGGGAAGGCAAATGATGGTTCAATTATGTTGATCGATGAGGTGCAATGCTATCCCTGATGGATAATGCGTATTGAACTCTCACATGCATTCACATAATAAGTATACAAATTTGATAAAATTCTCTTTCCAAACTCCAGGTCCATACTCCTGATTCAAGTAGATATTGGATTGCCAATTCTTACCTGGAGCGCTTTCAAAATGGTCTCGAGCCTGAAAATATTGACAAGGTATTTTATGTGTATCACCTCATTACGTGAGTTGTTTTTCTTTCTAGTGTATAGATGTAATGCATGTTTGGTGTAGATTCTTTTTCGGAAAATATTTGCTTATTTTCAAGCTCACTCAAGAATCAAAATAAGCTGAACCAAACATGTGCTTAGTGGATGCATTGCCTTCCATCTGTTAACCTTTTTTCTATGAAATATAGATAGTCAGCAATTCCCTAATATTTAAGAATCCAATTTTTAGGAGTTCTTGAGGCTGTGGTTTAAAAGTCACTGCAACCCGTATGAAGATGAGGTATTTACATTTTATACTGTTAATGGATTAACTTGTAAGCTGTAAAGATGCATCACATCACACTGGTGAATTTTATTTAGGTCCTTCCTGATGCTCCCGAAGATCTTGTTTGTGAGTTATCCTGGCGGTATGTCTTCTGGCGCTAGTTCCTTTTACACTTGATATATTTTGCATTGAAGCTTACTTCTAGAAATGAACCTGAAGTAGTTGTGCTCTGAATTTTCTTTCTAAGACCGTAAGTGTCAGATTTGTAATGTACAAATTTGAATGGAAGAACTGTGCTGTGTATTGTCCTCTTTTTCTTTTATTTTTTTTCTTAAATTAAACAAGTTCAATTTGGTGCATAAGGGACGCTCAATAATGAAGAAATGAATAAACCACAAGGAAAAAAAATCCACCATTCATTCATTTAAGAGCTGCCAAAGCTCTTCGATGCCAAAAACACTAGTAGTTGATGCCCCTGTGGATACTTGCTTTAAAGTGCTGCTTTTATGTTATTTATTTTCAGTAACATGCAAGGTTTTTCTTTAACTTTTCATTCTGAATAATTTATAAGAGGTTTAGATTTATTTGTTTAAATGTTAAATAGGAGATCCCCCTCTCTCGGCACGACATATTGTCGCCTTAGGTGATAAAAGGAAAACATTACATTGTTTAAGAAATTTTCTGACTGTTCCTTGCTAATATGCATTAAAATGGATACAGTGATCATCAGTTTTCAGTTTTCCACTTTCATGACATGTATATCCTATTCATTCTTGTTTGTATAGATCTGCCTTCTGTTAATCAACTTGTGCTTGATTTGGTTACATTATTTTCATTGCTTTCATTTAAGTGAACATCATACTATTTTCTGCTGGACAGATACATTTTCTTGTACGAGACTATAACCAAATCAAAGTTTGAGATTCCATCGACCGAGGTAATCCATAAATATCTATTTTTTAAATTATATTATCTAATGCAATCGACACTAATACACTTTTCTTCTTCCAGGAGCCTATACATGACCGAATTTCTCGAAATGTTGCATCTGCACTGTCATCTTTAAAGTAGCTTGGGAATTTTTGGGGCCCTATTGTTGCTCGTGTTGTAATCTCTTACTGTAATATACATTAAAACTTAAACTAATGGAGAACTTCTCCAAACAATTTTTTTTCTAAAGTAATTTAAACTAGAAAGAGATAACAATTTTCAATGCTCTATGAATACTTTCTAGATTGTCACGACATCCTTGCAGTTTCCTTTTCTAAGAAACAAAAAAGAATAAAGGGCTGCTTCTGAAACCAGAAACCAATGTATTTTTCTCTGGCTTGTATGTTTTCCTCGTGACAACAGTATGAGAAGTAAATTTTCTCTTCTTTTCTACCGTTGTTTAACATTCATTCCGCCCTCGGAAGGCAGGGCATATGTTACTTGTGCGTTTGTTCCATTGTGTGTCTCTCTCCTCTCTCTCTATATATTTATTTATATATAGATATATATTGTACTAGTATGGTCTGTACGACCATTAGCACGTCTCGGACCCCGTCATGGGACCAATCGAGTCCATATAACCTGTATTTATAAGGTCGATCGATATTATGAATCCAATTACGCTAAAGTAAAATCAACAAGGCTAACCCATGATTAGGAGCTAGGTAATGCAACTTTAATCACGATCCAACTCCCTAATCTGGCCCAACAAGGTAAGGCCTATGACAACAATATAAATAGCATATGTCATTATTGACAAGACTCTAACAGTCGAGCGTCGAACCCTTTTGTTGACTTGAACGTCAGAGTGCCTTCTGCAGGTACTTCCCCTTCCCCACCACCCCATTCGGTACTTGCGAGGAGGTCGAGAACCGAGACTACGAAGGAAATGTGAAGAACAAGTAGACGAGGTAATCGAAGAGCAGTACAACCGACAGGAAGGAAGAAAGCGAATCCTCTCAATAGTTCTCCAGGCCCCAACCCTCACACGAGAACAATTGTCGCCCACCATGGGGCCGAGGGACATCGAGTTTCGAACGCTAGTAGATGGTATCAACCCGAAGCATGACAAGTAAAAGGATATCTGAAGCTGACCAGACCGCGTTGTTATTATCTCAGCAGAGAGAGATGGTTGAGCTGAGAAGGAGGAACGAAGAATTGAGTAGGAAGAACGAGCAAGAGATCGAAGTTTTTTGTAGGGAGAACAAAGACATGAAGAACAAGCTGATGGAAGGAGGATTGTCCATCATGCCGACCAATCTTGTCGGAAAGTCAGTCACCTCCCCTCCCAACCCGAAGCCGATGGAGGAAACTAAGGACAGGGCCCCCACTCAGGAGATGGATGGGGAGTCTTGCCCCAACAAGTTAGTCTGCACGACCGGTAGAGTGGATTCTATGCGCTGACACCTGTTCACCGATTCCATCACCGGGGTCCCACTGCCAGACAAGTGGAAGGGCTTCAACAGCTACGACGGGACGACTGACCTAGATGAGCACATTGATGCTTACACCACACACATGAGCTTGTATACTGTTGAGATGCGGTCATGTACCGAGTGTTCCCCACATCTCTGAAGGGAGGAGCTCTCAGCTAGTTCACGAAGCTCCCTCCCTTCTCCACCGATGGCTTCGCGATGCTGATGTCTAAGTTTGAGACACAGTTCGCCACAAGCCGCCTGCACTACCTGACCTCCATCGCCCTGGTTGGCATCTTCCAGGAGAAGGGAGAGTCTTTGAGAACCTTTGTTGACAGGTTCAACAAAGTAGCGATGAGCATTTAGAATCTCAACCCGGACGTAGCCATGCACCACATGTTGACAGCTCAACGCCTAGGATTGTTTGCTGACAGCCTCTGCATGCAGCCGACCGGAAGCTTGGACGAGCTCAAGAAGAGGACTGCCAAGTATATGCAAATGGAAGAACTGAGAGAGTTCCGCAACTAGGCCCGTACGGAGGCTAGCGGAGAGAAGGGGAAGGACGAGAAGGAGTGCCAAGGTTGATCAACCAACAGAGGAGATAGGAGGAGGTACAAACGGGGCAACCGATTTTCAAGGTACACCCCCTAACAACTGATAGGAGGAGGATCATGGACGAGGTTCTCAACGCTAAGTTGATCCATCCGCCCAAGAAGGCATCAAGTCCCGAAAATGTCGATCGGAGGAAGCGGTGTCAATATCACCAAAATAGTGGGCATTCCATTGAGGAATGCCAAGCCCTTAAGGACAAGATTGAAGAGCTTATCTAGGCTGGGCATCTGCAGCGTTTCGTCCAGGGCACTCGAGGCTCGAGATGGTGTCCTAGGTGGGACGAGCCCACCAATCGGAGAAACTGCTCCCCTCAAAGGGCCCAAGACGACCACCGACCAGAGCGTCGACCAAGAAGAGACAATTGCCCGCGTAGAGACGACCCCCCTCAGGGAAAACGAAAGAAGTCATCAACACCATCGTCGGAGGGTTCGGTGACGGTGGAAGCTTTAACAGTGTTCGGAAGAAGCACCTCAGGGTCGTGCACCAGGTGAATGCGGTGTCATTCTGACCAAGAATGTCACCCATCACTTTCACGGATGATGATTTCAAGGGTGCGATTATCGACTGGATGACCCGATAGTGGTATCAGTCAATATAGACCAGTTCACCATCATGAAAACGTTGGTGGACCAGGGAAGTAGACATCCTCTATTGGAAAACCTTCAAGACCATGAATGATGTGAGTTGATTTTTAGATGTTTTCATTTAAGTGACACTTCTTTAAGATTAAGATTTTAGGAGTTAATGGTGATGACCTTATGAAAATTCCCACTGGACACTAACTTAACCAAGTGGTTAAAGTAGGTGTGAAGGTGCATTTCACAAAGGCAAAGATAAAAGACATTGTATGGTGAACATGAATGCAATTGGCAAACTAAAGAAGAAAACTAGGAAACATTAAATTGAAAGGAAACATGGAGGAAATGGAAGAGAAAACTTATGAAGATGGTGGTGGGTGGTCACGCCACTTGATGGGTGGAAACCACTAAGATAAGTGTTAGGCCGCCATTTGAGAGTTTCATTTTCTTCAAGATAAGACCAAAAGGAAGAGGAGACAATACTCACTCAAGCTCTCACAATATTTGTGCAGAGTAACTTTTCAATTTCAACATGTAAAATACAATGGGTAGGCCTCCTATTTATAGGTGAAAAAATGGGAGCCTTGGAAAACAAGCAAGAGGGTAGGATGGGAAAAAGGGAAAAATGGGCAGCCTTACGGTTTGACTTAGTCAAAATGTCTTCCTAAAGGGCTAGGAACAAACTAAAATGATACCTACACCCCTATTATGCTAAAGACACCTTATTCTAGCCTATCTTTGTTATTTGGACCCCTAAAGTGAGACCAAATTATTTACAACTTGTTTTATTCTTTAAGAAGACCAGCAGGAAGAACATTAGATGCTCTGGTTTGTGTCCATTTCTTCCTCTGGTGAGGTCTGCTAAATCCTTGGTGAGGTATGTTAAATCCTTGGTGAGGTATTCACTTGATTGTTGAGATGACTTCTCATAGTGTGTATCCTTGGTCATCTCTTTGTTGGCTTGGTTTGAATCAATGAGGATACCCAAGGCAGAGATGGTACCGTATGATGACCACGTTGTCGTCTTCTCGGGTGAGAAGGTCGTTACTAAAGGCTACATTGAGCTTTATACCACCTTTGGCGAGGGGAAAAACAACAAGACTATCAGGATCAGATACTTGGTGATTGACGTTAACACCTCGTATAACATTCTCCTCGAACGGTCGTCCATCAACCGTCTGATGGTGATCGTCTTGACACCCCACCTTGCAATGAAGTTCCCTTCAGCATCAGGGGACATCCTCATGGTGCATGTGGATCAGAAGGTTTCCCAAGAGTGTTATGCTGAGAGTCTTAGAGTGGAGTCGATATGTAGAGAATGGTCCCACAAGTGCAAAACCCCTCGAGGACAAAAATCTCCTCACAGGGAAGACTAGCCTGCACTCATGGAGCATACGGTCGCCATGGTGGATCTTGATCCCCAAACGAATGATGATAGGCTGGAGGCTAGGGAGGAACTGTGTCGTGTGCTTCTTCTTGACGAAGAGCATAGTACCTGTATCGGCATGATCATAACAGCTGCCGAGGCTGAACTGATGCACGTCACACTGAAGAAGAATGTAGACCTTTTCGCGTAGACGACATTTGACATACCGGGAGTGAGCCTGGACTTCATGAGTCACAAGCTTTTGGTATTCAAGGAAGTGCGCCTGGCAGTGTAGAAAAAGATAAACCATGGTGATGAAAAGAGACTCGCAGCCAAGGAAGAAACCAAGAAGGTCCTCGTTGTCGGCTTCATTCATGAAGCTCGATACACGACATGGTTGGCCAACATGGTGATGGTCACCAAGCCAAACAGCAAATGGAAAATGTGTGTGGATTACACAAACCTGAACAAGGCATGCCCAAAGGACTCGTATCCACTCTCAAACACTGATCGACTGGTAGATGGGGCGGTCGACCATAAAATCCTTAATTTCTTGGACGCTTACGCTGGGTACAACTAGATCAGCATGCACCTTTGGGACAAGGAGAAAACCGTCTTTGTGATAGATGACTCCGACTACTACTGCAGGGTAATGCTGTTTGGGTTAAAGAATGCTGGAGCGACCTATCAGCGGCTCATGGATAAGATCTTCAAGGGTCTTATCGGTCGGTGCATAGAGGTTTACGTGTTGGACATCGTGGTGAAGTCTGACTCTTTCGAGCAACACGTCAAAGACGTAGAAGAGGTCTTCAAAACCCTCAAGCGCATGAATATGAGGGTTAACCCCGAGAAGTGCATGTTCGGGGTTGAGGGAGGAAAAACCATGGATGCTAACCCACCCGGGGATTGAGGCCAACCCAGATAAGTGTCAAGCGATTGCCGAGATGCGAAGTCCTCAAAACGTAAAGGAGGTCCAGTAGCTGATGGGACGTCTCATCGCCCTCTCCAGGTTCGTCCCTCGATTGGCTGAGAAGACCAAGCTAATGGTGCAACTGCTCTGCAAGGCGTCCAAGTTCAGCTGGGACAAGAAGTGCGAAGAGATCTTCCAACAGCTGAAGAACTTCTTGTCATCTCCAACGACCATTCAGAAGCCGATACCTAACCAACCCATTCGGGTATACTTGACAGTCTCTAAGGAAGCAGTCAGCGCAACATTTGTTCAAGAGGTGGAGAATGAAGAGCGCCTGGTATACTTCGTCAGTCGGACGCTCCACGCAGCCAAGACAAGGTACCAGATGATAGAGAAGGTGACCCTCGCCTTAGTTCTGACGGCCAGGCAGATGCACCCATACGTCCAGAACCACTTCATCACGGTAAGAATCGACTATCCCATTTTTAAAATTTTATCTAAGCCTGACCTTGTAGGACAAATGATCGGGTGGTCAGTTGAGCTGACGGAGTTCGACATCCGATACGAGCCGAGAAGCACCATAAAATCCAAATTCTTGGCCGACTTCTCCGCCCTCACACCTCCCCCTACCCTCTCGGTTGAATGGACGTTGTATTTGGACGACTCCTCAAACAGAACCATGTGTGGAGCAGGAGCCGTCCTAGAAGGGCTCGGTGATCTCCTCTTGGAGCAAGCCCTCCAGTTCAGATTCAATGTCATTAACAATCAGACTGAGTATGAAGCTCTTTTGGCCAGGCTGAATCTGGCATACGACATGGGAACCCGTGAGGTAGTCTGCAAGAGCGACTCCGAAGTCATGATCGGACAAGTCAAGGGTGACTTTGAAGTTAAGGAACCTTTGCTCCAAAAGTACTATCACACGTTCCGCAACAGTATGACTTGGTTCAAGAAGGCAACGTTAGAGCACATACGCCGCCAGGAGAACAAGTGCGTTGATGCACTCTCTCGGCTATCAACATCGAAGAAAAAGAGCTACCATAAGTCGGTCGTCCAGATCTGGCCGAGACAACCTAGTGTGGCAGAGGTCGAATGCCTAACGATCACCAACACCGAGATTGAGACATGGATGACCCCGATTGTCCAATACCTTAAACACGGTACGTGTAAGCTGGAGGACGAGAAAGCCATGAAGCAACAATGTTCAAGGTACACCATGATCAACCCAAATTTGTACTAAAGGGGCTACACAACACCGCTGTTAAAGTATATCACTAATGATCAGGGCGAGTATGTATTCAAAGAAATCCACGAAGGGGTATGCGACAACTGTTCGGCCACTCGGACAATGGTTGCGTAATTCCTCAGGGTTGGTTATTTTTGGCCGACCCTCCAGGGAGATTGCGAAGAATATGTGAAAAAATGTGTCAAGTGTCAGGAGTTCGACCCCTTATATCACCTAAGCTAGAAGAGTTGTATAGCATGACATTTCCATGGTCGTTCGCCATTTGGTGGATGAACATCATCGGTCCCTTTACCCAGGAAAGAGACATACAAAGTTCCTTCTGGTTGGAGTAGACTACTTCACCAAGTGGATCGAGGTCGAGCCACTCGCGTCCATGTCTGCCAAAAATGTAGAAAATTTCATATGGCGAAGTATTGTCTGTCGATTCGGCGTGCCGCACATAATAATAACAGACAATGGCCGACAATTCATCGATCGGGGACTCCAATCCTTCTACAATGACCTCAACATCAAATCCATCACAGCCTCGGTTGAACACCCTCAAACCAACGGACAAGCCGAGGCTGCAAACAGAGTCATCCTAAATGCGCTAAAGAAGCGACTTGGCACAACAAAAGGCTGCTGGACCAAAGAACAGTTAGAGGTCTTATGGCTGTACCGCTGCACCCCCTAGTTGTCTACTCAAGAGACACCATACAACATAACATACGACATCGATGCGATGATCCCAGTCGAAGTAGGCGAGCCTACTGTCCGAAGGGAGATGTTTGATCTGACCCTGAACGAAGAGAGTCTCTCGATCAACCTAGATTTGGTCAACGAGCTCCACGACAAGAGAAAGATTCAAGAGAGAACATGCAAACTTCGGGCAACAAGGCGCTACAACACAAAAGTCCGGCTGAGGAGCTTTTAGAAAGGAGATCTTGTTTGGAGAATGAGGAGTGACACAAGGAAGAGTGAAGGAAAGTTTTCTTCCAACTAGGAGGGACCCTTTCGGGTTCGAGAAGTTGCAGATGGTGGGCATATCACCTAGAGTGGTTATCGGACAGAATTGTACCGAGGACGTGGAATGCCACGCACCTCAAATTTTATTACAATTGATTAATAAAGTTTACGCACTCTTTCCTCGCCTGACCTTTTTTCCCTGAGGAGGGTTTTCGGTTGGGAAGGTTTTAACGAGGTGATTCTCTTCAAATAGATGCTAATCTAAGTTCCCGCATCTTAACCTTGGATCAGTCTGGATGAAGCCTCAACAAGCATACCCTGTTGATATTGTAAAGACTTGGTTCGGTCTGGACCAAGTCTTAACAGACATACCCTACCGATACCACAAACAACTTGATCTGGTCTGGATGAAGCCTTAACAGGCATACCCTGCTGACACCTTATACACTTGGTTCGGTCTGGACGAAGCCTTAACAGACATACCTTGCCGATACCACAAACAACTCGGTTCGGTCAAGACGTAACCTTAATCAACATACCCTACCGACACCTTATAAACTTGGTTACATCATAACCAAGCCTAAATCTTAAAACAAACTACGAGCGCAGTCCAATTGCTTACTTAACTTCTTCAATTTTCCTTGTTCAATTAAGTTATCGCCCGCTAGCTTAACTTGTTCAATTAAGTTACCGACCGCTCGCTTAACTTGTTCAATTTTCTTTGATCAATTCACTATCCGACCGACCATGCAACTTAATAAAAAAAGGCCACAATATGGAAAGAAGCGATCATTATATTTATAGAGAAAGGAAGGAGGGAGCCACACCCCGGCCCTAGAGGAAAGCAAAAGAAGGTCACAACCTGACCAAGGCTAAAAAATAATAAAAACACTAATTTCCTTCACCCTCGCCTCCTTCGTCAACATTAGCAACGACCTCCTCACCGGCGGCTGCCTTCAAGGACTCCACCTCCCCGCAGGGCAACATTCGACCTTTATACACGTCCATTAATGAAGGTCATGTCATATGCGCAAGCGTCGCTTAACATTGCATCAAACCTCGAAAAATGCAACTGTCATACCAGGCCCAACCGAGAGATCCAATCGCCACCACAAACCCCAAGGCAACCGACTGATTCATCAAACTCTTCAAATTAATCATCCTCGAGCTTGGGGGGCAAGTGTACTCGTACGACTCGTACGACCGAGTCCATACAACCTGTATCTATAAGGCTGACCGACATCATAAATCGAATTACACTCAAGTAAGACTAGCAAGGCTAACCCATGATTAGGAGCTAGGTAATGCAACCCTAATCACGATCCAACTCCCTAATCTGGCCCAACAAGGTAAGGCCCATGATAGCAATATAAATAACACACATTTCAAGAAACAAGGTACGTTAATATCGACAGTATTCTGACAGCCGAGCGCCGAACCCTTTTGCTAACTTGAGTGTCGAAGTGCCTTCTGCAGGTACCCCCCATTCGGTGCTTGCGAGGAGGCCGAAAACTGAGACTACAAAGGAAAGGTAAAGAACAAACAAAGGAGGTAATTGAAGAGCAGTACAACCGACTGATAGGAAGGACGAAGGCGAATCCTCTCAATAATTCTCTAGGCCTCAACCCTCACGAGGATAAAGTTCCCACATTCTCATATTGATTAAGTACTTCTTCTAGTATCATTTTGCGTATTTGTAATTGTTTTTCTACTATATCTTCTACTATTTTTACATTTTGATGATGAACTTTATTATTGTATATTCAACTAACCGATATTACATGTTCATGAAATGATAATTTAATGAGATTTCACCTATTTATTGATCTTTGGAGCTATATTTTTTTTGAACTTACCTATCTTTCATTTGTAATCTCATATTTTCATTCAATTCAAACATATTCAAAATTTATTTTGAATAATAAAATTATATCAACTTTGGAAATATATTTGTTGCTTTCTGCCAAAAGTTAAAACATATTGAATATCAAATTAACTTCAACAATATTTATCTTTATATTTGTAACTATCTATTTCTTTAAATTTATTCTTGCTTTTTTTTTATCTTTAAATTATAAATAATTTTTTAAAATTACTAATATAAATACATATCTTTATGTAAAAGTTACCTTTATATTTTATCTTTACTATGATACTAATTTAACATTATCAATATATGTCTGTCATAAGTTTAAAAGAGAAACCTTACTATACATAAAGTATCTCAACAAAAATTAGTCATCGGTAAGACAATAAATATTTTCAATAACATAATTGTAAAAAAAATAATTAATTATAAATCTATAATATATAATATAAATCATTAATTTCAAAACATCTTATTTGTTTCCCATTTGCTACAATTGTAATAATTTTCTAAATATTTAGAGAAATTAGTGTAATTTATAAAAGGTAGGAGAGTAGTATTGTTAAAATAATAAAGCGATGTGTGTAGTATCTTAAAAAGGAGTATGGAGTTAAAGCAGAAAAAAATGTACTTTAGTCCATAAATATTTATTTATTATGAATTTTAATTATACAAAATAAAATAAAATTCATAATTATAATCAGTAACTTTTGTTAAAGAAAAACAAAATTAGGTAGTGTAGCGACAACTAGCCAGGAATTGAAATGAAACGACCCCGTTACATAAAGTCGATGATGTTAAGCCCGAACCTAAACCCAGTACGGTAAACCCCGAGGCCCAAACATCTGTGAGCACGCACCTTCACCGCCACCGGAATCTATTCCATAGTCGCCGAGAACACTTCATCGCTGTTCCGATGCTCTTTTAAGCAGATTTGTGGCCTCCACCCTCCTCCTCCTCTCTATTGCGCAGCGATATCACTAATCCACACGCCTTTTGACGCGAATGAGAAGGTTCACGCGTTTAACGCCGGTAAGTGGAGGAACGAAAAATCCCAAACTATTCAAAATCTCCGTTCCTTTTTCTCTGGCATCGTTCACACTATCGATTCCTCCAATGCAGTATCGGCGCCTTTTGCTTTCGTCTCTGAGCTCAGAATTGCTCGTGGATAAAGGAGAATCATCATTCAACAAATTATTGTCGACTGGCCAATCGTTTTTGCTGGCTCGAGGCACGTTTCTAATTTCTCTTGTTTTTTGCATAATAATTAGTTTTTCGATATTTCTTTTACGGAATTAAATGTTCTGCGTATCAGCTTTGGTCAGTTGCGGTTTCGTCACGAAAACAGAGGAGTCTCTGATTCCGAGAGTACCGTTTAGATATCGTTATTTCCATGCCACAGGTTTGGTTGAATCGAACGTGAATTACATTGTTTTTATTAATATTGGTGATTTGTGATGTCTTATACGTTGAGGTTTTCATTTGATTTCCCTTTTCTGCTTGTAATGTTCCAGGACTGTCCTCTTCGGCTGAGCGAGACTACTACCGAGTTCTTGGTGTTCCTGAAAATGCCAGTCAGGACGAGATAAAGAAGGCATTTCACTTGGTGCGTGAGTATTAGGAATCTCTTGTTTTGAATGGCTTATGACACATATTGATTGATGAAATCTATGCTTGTTAGGCTAGGTAGAGTGAAGGTGAAGTATATTGGAAGATTGTCATGTTTTGTTAGGGCAATGAGGATGATTCAATTTCATTTAGAACACTTTTTGTAGGAGAGATGAAGTTTCATTTCAATTACTTTGTACTTGGTAACAACAATGGCAAAACACTCTATTCTCAGTCGGAGGAATATTTTTTTTCAATTACATTGTACTTGTTAGGAGTGACACCAATGGCAGATTAGATGATCTATTCTCAGTCACGACAATAATACCAAACCAGGTTTAGCTATAAGGATAGGGAAATCTTATAGTTACTAACCAGGTTTAACTGTTCATATGCTTGTTTCTGACCTATAAAAGACATCTATGGAGGAATATTTTATTGTTAGAGAACTCATGAAGTCTAGACTGGGGAATTTCTTATAAGGATAGGTTTACTTTAAGACTCATCTTTGAGTTCATGTTTAATTTGGTCCTCGATGTGTGTACCAGAGACATAAAAACTATCTGTAAATCATGTTTCCTGTCGACATTATAGTTTTGATTGAGGAAGCAAGGTAGATGTTAACTATAAATTTGGGTTTTGGAGATTGGCATAATAAACAAAGGTTTTTTCTTGAGTAGAAGCGGCACGCAATATTGCAATTTTAGCAAAAAAAAAAAAGGAAAATTACTTGTAAGTAGAAATTGAAAATGTCTAACAGCAACATAGATCAATATTACAGAATGTTTAGGAAATTAATGAAGATGTCACACAAAGGAGAAAACATTGAGAGTTATTTGTGAGCACAAAGCTCCTACCAAGCTAAAAGAGAAGTTTTTTCGTATTTCAGTATTATAGTCAGATTAATTATACTCTATTGTTGGGAATCTTGAGCTTTTAAGAAATAGTGAGAGAGAAAAAAAATGAGAGCAGTAAAAATGAGTTTGTTAAGATGAATGTGTTGTTGTACAAAAAAAAGACATAATACAGGATTATTGTATAAGATATTGGTGGTAACTTAATTGTGACAATGATAGAGGAAAAGATATATAAAATCTGTTTATATGGTTTGGATATGTGCAAAGGCAGCCACTGGTGAGGAAAGTCGATCTCATGGTTTTTACTTTAAGAAGAAGGGACAGAGGGAAGCTAGAATGACATTGGAGGAAATTATTAAAGGGATCTCATGCTGAATAATGTTCCTATGAATTTGGATTTCAACTGAGCCTAATTATATTGTGTTAGCCACTCTTGTGAAATAAAGCTAATTTTGCTAAGCACTGAATTTTCTCTACATTTTACTTCATTTTTATCTAATTTAGGAGGGAAAAATTTTCTGTGAATGGAATAAGAAGTTAAAGCCATTCTCATTTTTGTTCATTATCTTTACTAAAATTATATTTTTTGTAATTAAACTAGTGTTTGAGATTTTCAAAATTAAAATTTTCAATATTTTTTATATTTTAATTTACATATTTTATAACAAGTGAAATAATTCTTCTTCAATATTTCTAAATTTTTATTTTTTCACATTTAACATGTATTACCTATGCACTGGACAGGCTGCCTGCTAGTTTGGTGGCATGGTATTTTTGATATTTCTCTAATGTGTGTGCACTAAGGGGAATTTGAAAGCTTTGTCCCATAATAAAATATGATGTCTTAGTTTTCTATTTTTTCCTTGATATCCCTTATCCCCCAACATCACATTAACTTCATTCATTTCATCTTAATAAACTATAGCAAAGAGAAAAACATTGAGTTGAAACCATGTGTTTTAGAGACAACACAAATGCTTTTTTTTTTTATATTGAGAAATGGAATCCATACAATAAATAGAGGAGATTTGTTATTTTTTAATACTAAAGATATTACTTCGGAATAAATGAAAGTGTCCCTAATAATACATATATAATCTACATATTTTTCATTATATAGAATTTATTGCTTATTTATATAATTATAACACTCTCCTTCAAGTAGGAACATACAAGTTGTATGTGCTTAACTTGCTGTAAATATGATCGAGCCTCGGTCTCTTTAGAGACTTGGTGAATATGTCAACCAACTGTTCACTAGAGTTGGCAAATCTAGTGGTAACATACTAACATCTCCAAACTTCAACTTTTCTTATGAAATAATAATCTACCTTGATATATTTGGTTCTCTCATGAAATATCAGATTAGAGGCAAATGTGCAATGCTACCTAGTTGTCACATTTAAGGTGCATTTGAGAATTTTCTTCAAATTTAAAGCTCTTTGAGGAGTTGTTTTTTTCCATATGAGCTCTCACAAGTGACTAATGCCATTGCCCTCTATTTTGCTTCTACATTTAATCTTGCCACAACATTTTGTTTTTTACTCTTCTAAGATATTAAATTACCTCCAACAAGAACACAACGGGGTTTCTATTGCTTGGTGACCTTGCCCAATCAGTGTCAAAATACCAAACAATTTGAGTATTTATCTTATCTTCATAAAGGAGGCCTTTTTCCAGAGGCATCTTAATATTTAGGATCCGTATGACTGCAACACAATGGTCTTGATGAAGAGAGTTTAAAAATTGACTTACTATGCTCACTACAAAGGCAATGTCAACATGAGTCATAATGAGGTAATTTAGCTTACCAACTAACCTTTTGTATCTCACAGGTTCAAAATACAGTTTTCCTTGTGCGTGTCCATTGGTGTGTCCATAGACTTAGTATTTAAAATCCCTGTTTCCTCTAGAGTGTCTATAGCATGTTTTTCTCTGAGATATTATGCATGTGAGGACATGAGAGTGGGTGGTTGGCTTGAGTGTTTGTATGGTTAGATGGATTGGCACGACACAATCCAAACTTTGTGCCTGTCAGAGCAAAATGGAGGTTGCTGGAAACTTGCCAGAAAACTCACCGGAGATGGCACCAAAACAGTACACTTGAACCTGATTGAAAGGCTTACCAAAAAGCTCCTTTGGTGAGTGGGTCTGTTGGCCAACATGGTTTTGAAAAAGGCTATATATATCGTGTTTAAACTATAGGATAGAAAGAGATATTTGAGCTGAGATCGTGTGTTTCTGAGATAACATAAATGCTTTATTATATTAAGGAAATGGGATCAATACAAAAAATAGAGGAGATTTGATATCCTCTAACAATAAAGATATGATACTAGAAAAAAATAAAAATGTTACAAATAATACATCTATAATCTAGATATTACTGATTATTTAGGATCTACTTCTTATTTCTATAATCATAACAAAACTTTTCTTGCATCCAGAAAGAAATTAAGCAAAGTCTGAAAACCTAATACATGAAGGCTTAACAATTTCCCTCTGTATTGTCAAAGGGGTATAATTTGTAGATTTCTTTTTGTTCTGCAATTTAATCTGCCAAACTGTTTTTGGAGCTTAGAGCGTACTAAAAATTGTATGTGAGCATTTTGGTTTTCACTATTTCTATATTCCATAACCTCAGTGTTTTGACAACAATATTCCAAAATTAAATGTCTTCTTTTAGTTAATACTTCATCATGCCACACTTTTCTGAGTTGTGCAGCTTGCTAAAAGGTACCATCCAGATGCAAACAAGAATAATCCATCTGCTAAGAGGAAATTTCAAGATATAAGAGAAGCTTATGAGGTCTTTATTATCATTTTATGAAAGTTTAATTTTTTCTCTTACATTTTCAGACATGTTTACCCCTCCCTTCTTCCGGCTACATTGTTTATGGTCTAAACTAATTAGTTAACAATATATTTTTCACTTGCTGTTTTGCTATGTAATTTCAGACATTGAGAGACTCTAAAAAGAGAGCACAGTATGACGAGGTAGTCTTTTTTGCATATACTTTCAAACTTTAAATTTGATATATTAGTTACTGTTCATAATTTCTAGAGCTTCAATTGGTTAAAGCTGTTCAAAATTTCTTTAATTCATAAATAACTCTTATTAATGTTGACTTAACTAATATTTTTTCCATTATTTTCTCCAATGAACCCTTTTTTCAATTGAAGATGCATACTCGTGGTTCAGAAGATACAGAATATGATCATGGTGATGCAGAAAGGTTTAGAAATGCTTATCGTTCTCATTTTTCGGATTCATTTCATAAAGTATTCTCTGAGGTATTTTTTTGCTCCCATAATTACGTTTTCTTTTATTAATTAATAAATTAATTAATTGAATATATATTATCTTGGTCATGTGACTATGTATGAATGGTCAAAATTGGTTTTGCTTGATTTATTATTGACCATCCATTGAATGGTCACGATCACTTCTTCTCTTAGCTTGCTTGTATGCTCTTACGTAATACACACCTTCTTTCTTTCTCTCTCTCTCTCTCTCTACACACTAGTGCACACACACATTCTTTATGTTTTTGGATTCATTTCGTAGAAGTTTTTGAAGAGGAAATCTCATAATTTCCTTGATATAACAGATATTTGAAGAATCAACTACTCAATTCTCATCAAATATAGAGGTTAGCTTAACCCTTGTTTCTCTGTAGTTTGAAATATATTCCTAGTTTTCCAAACTTAATTGTTTGCTTAATGCTATGCTGATAGGTGGACTTGTCTCTTACTTTCTCAGAAGCAGCAAGAGGATGCACCAAGCACGTGTCATTTGATGCATTAGTTCCCTGCGATTATTGCAGTGAGTAAAGTTAATATATCTGGGAATTAGGAAAGCTTTGTTTATTTTCCATTTGTTATTATTGGTTTAGGAAATGACAAAATATTTTTTCATGAGTAAATTTTGATTACAAAAGAAGTTTAGCACATAATCTTGGTACATAATGATAACCCAATTTGATGCCAAACACTTTCATTGTATTAATCCAGATGGGCAGGGCCATCCTCTTGATGCCATTCCAAAAGTTTGTCCAACATGCAGGGGCTTAGGTCGAGTAAGTGCCTTGAAAAATCAATTTTGATTATTAAAATGACAATTATTTTTTAGCAAAATTTGAATCATCATGACTCATGAGTCAATTTCTTTTTGCAGCATTAGAGTTATCAGTTATTACTTGTTATATTATTTAATCTTGGTTGTGCTGTATTTTGCCAGGTTACAATCCCCCCATTTACATCCACATGCATAACTTGTAAAGGATCAGGCCGAATCATTAAGGTATTTCATGAATGTCATGTCAAGTAGTCTTGTATCGTTGGTTATCTATTTTGTGCCATAATCTTTCATAATTTTGTATTTTCTCTATCTAATTGGTGCAGGACTTTTGCATAACATGTAGAGGATCTGGGGTGGTTGAAGGGGTTAAAGAGGTTAAAGTTACTATACCAGCAGGTTGGTTCTTGATACTTGTGACAAAGTTACCTGAAGTTGTATGTTGGTTAGAGCTCATCAATGTACAACTTGGTTGTTGTTGTAGTAGCTTCTTGTTCACATTGGAAATTCTTTACTTACAGATAATCATTTCAACCCATGTTTCATTTTTGTGTTCAAGTTTAATATGGAATGGAATAGCCTTTGGTCCTTTTTAAGGTGTTAATTGTTATGTAGAAGAATATTTCATGCACGGAAAGTTTTACTCATGCTGCTGACCTGCCCTGTGTAGGTTTTGTTTACATTCTTATCATAGTTTTCTATGAGTTGGTAGGTGTGGATTCGGGTGATACAATCCATGTGCCAGAGGGTGGGAATGCTGCTGGAAGTGGAGGCCGACATGGAAGTTTATACATTAAAATAAAGGCAATTTTCTGCCCAAATATCCTGTCTAGAGCTCACAATGTGCTATCTGCTGGCCTATTAATCTGTGGTTTTAACCAAATTTATCATTTTAGAGGGAAATAGTGCTTGTTTGGGAAGCACGCACAATGAATTCTTCCTTAATGTGACACATTTCATTATAAAATCTGTAAGATTCATTTGGGCACGCATCATAATTATCTTCAACAGTTCAAAATTAGTTCTACTCAACTTAAAAATTAACAAGCCTTTAGACACATTAGATTTATGATGTGGCAGAGGGGCATTTTGGCAAGCTGGGGCCAGTGCCTCCCTAAATAGCCTGAAAAGTTATTAAAGAAAATATTAATTCTAGTTAAACATCAGGCTAGCTTCCTCAAAGTACTTTTTTTTTTCATGTAACTTGCTTCATTGTAAGTTCAAAACTGTATTAGAAACTGTAAAACCTTGCGTCACTTAATGTACAATGCTTGGCCTCCTTAACTCATAAGTATTTGCTTCATACAGGTTTCGTTCTTTTCATATTTAGGCATTCTTGCTCTAGTATCTCTACACACTAAAAAGTATATTCTTCTTAACATACATAATAGAGTTGTTGTTCGCTTTGGTCATCCAAAGACGCATTTAACAAAATTGCTCTTATAGGTACTGTTGACTTTAAATTAGTCCTTCAATGAAAATTATTACCATCAATAGTCCTTCTCGAAACCAATTCTGACACTGTATTCATGAATAGAACAGTATAACATCATGTAAGACTATGGATGTCCAAAATGGAAATTGAATCAATATTTCATAAATTTAAATAACTTAAAAAGTTTTTATGTTTTGTTAGATTGTTATGCTTTCTTTGATGAAATGGTTTCAAGAATTCTTTTGTAAAGTTTGAATTTACTTCATAAGTTAAACCCTGAACACCTTAAGAATTGTGTCATAAGTGAAAACTCTTGATACAAGTTTCTTTTTCTTTGGCCTGCTCTATAAAAAATGTCTAACTCTTTCCTAGGATTCATAGGTTATTTCCTCAAAAAGTTATTTACCAGTAGTCTAGTTTGGGTCAGGTAAGTGCAACATCATAGAAGTGCTTTGTTTTATTATGGAGGCAATTTTTATAATGCAGTAGCATATCTCAGTATTCTTTTCCCATCTTTATCATATGCCACTGTTTAAAAATTAAACCAGGAATATGTTTTCTGCTATAGTACTATTACATGTTTGTTTGTTGTGGAAAATTATGTTCTATAATTCTATTCTTATTTAAGCATATTTTTTTTTTTTCTGTTGATATAGGTGGCTGAGGATTCAATCTTTATCAGAGATGGTGCAAATATCTACGTGGAGTCTAATATTAGCTTTACACAGGTGAGAACTAGATCTGTTCTACACTTCCATTATTTTTGGATGTCTAACCATCTAATTAAAGAGGAGAAAGACCTGAACGCTGATATAACACCAATTGATATGCTGGAGAAGAGTAATATTAAATCTTACAGAATACAGCAAATACAGCAGAGTTTTCTTACAGAATACAGCAAATACAGCAGAAAAAAAGTTGTCCATGTTTCTAAAAAACAATTAACATGTATATATTTCTCATGCTAAAGGACTGCACATCTCAAGTGTGACACTAGATATTTGGATGATCTAATTGCAAGTGCAATGTAGACCTAACAAAATCTTTTTAAGATAGACTTTGATACTTAACTCAATCTTAGATAATTGACTTGTAAGGTGATAATTACTCTCATATATTGTATATTGACACTATCTTTGGTCGATATGAGATTTTCAACAAAAGCAATGGTGTTCCTCTCCTGTTGCTTGAGAGCAGTTAGGCCACTGTGTTCATTTACTTGAAGAAAACTCAGATAATAAAGCCACACACTTAAGAAGTTAATCGGCATGTAGTGATCAAAGAAAGTGTTGAAATGAGTATCTCCTGATCTTCAGTCTTTCGGCTTGAGGAAACAGATTTACGCATATTGCATGAAGTTGTTTAGCTTTAGTTCCATATCTTCATCAGATTAGACAGCTGCAAATATCTATTATGTAATCTTGTACAGTATTGATTACAGCATACATGTTCTTCTATGTCTAAGTCATCCTGCTAACATACAAATCTGTTAGTTCTGCAAATTGACTAAAATTCTGTAACAGTGGCTATTTCACATTTTAGGTGTGCTTAATTATAACAATTCTGTTTTTCCATTACATGAATTTTGTTAGAAAATATTATTTAAACGGGTCCCACTCCAAGACACTTGCACATACCATCTTTTGCATCTTAATTATCTGATTGACAGTGCACCTAAGTTTGTATCAGTGTTATTAATCGAACAAAAGCGTTAATATTGCAGGCTATTCTTGGTGGCGAAGTTGAGGTGCCTACTTTATCTGGGAAGATGCAATTAAAAGTAAGTCAAGATTTATTTTAAAAATGGTATTCTTTTTTTTGCAAAGAGAAGTTTAGAGGAGTGGAGTATGCCCCATTTCAAGGTCAAGGGATGTTAATTATAGATCACTTACCAATGAATCCCTTCACCTTTTACTGATATTATTTTATCTTTTCCTGTTGAGTGATTTTAGACAACATCAATATAATATTTTTATTAGACTGAAATTGAAATGATATATAAGATTAGCATACCCCTTTTTTTCTTGTACCAGGTTTTCTTCACATGAGTGACTTGAGAGACGGCTTAAACCTCCAGAATGTTGGAATATATGAAAATATATTTTCACATCATATCTTAGATTATCTCTGATGATTAGTCTCCCCTATGCTCCCTACGTTTTTTAGGATAGATTATTATATTCCTGTTTTATGGTTTGTTTCCCTAACTAATTGGGATTATATTAGTATAAAGAAGAGTTAATGTTTCTAGGTTTTTTGATCACACTAATATGTACATTGCAATGCATCATAATTGATTGATAGAATCCAGTGTTTCAATCTCTCTTCTTTCCTCTAACCTTTAATCCCATAGGTTTTAAAATGTACAATACAACAGTGTACACAATTAAATCCATAGTAGTCAATCACGTGCAAAAGTTGCACAATAGGACAGAAGTGGAGGAGCTCCAGGATGTGACAGAAGGCTCATTTATGACGTGCTTTTGTGTAGTGCCCATTGTAATATTTGTTGTCAAAATGATAACATTTTTTGTATTCCAAATTTATGTTCTAAATCTTAATGCTCAAGGGATACCTTTTGGTGGGTGAAAAACAAGCCTGGCTCTTTGTTAGTTAACGGGTTATTCAATTAGTGAGTCCAGTGGCTGATGATGTATATAAAATAGACATAGGGATTGAGAGTTGGGTCATACATCGTGTGAGAATTTGTAAAGGAATTGAGAGAGAATTGGTCCTTTTGAAAGTCCATAGTGTTCTTAATAAAATTCATTTATTCACTTGTATCTGAACTGATATCTATCATTTTCTTCCAATCATCATTGACTTTCAACTTCCTAGAGTTATTGTTCGCATGACTGCTTGTTTTTTACCATATTTTTTCTAATATTCTGTGATTCTGTTACCCTCAGATACCCAAGGGCGTTCAACATGGACAACTTCTGGTATTAAGAGGCAAAGGTTAAATGAAATGTTCTCTTACGGACAGTTTTTGTAATGAGTTTTAGTCCTTCTGAAAAGTATATTTACCATAGTTGTTGATGCAGGACTTCCAAAGCATGGGTTTCTTGTACATCATGGGGATCAATATGTACGGTTTCGTATTAACCTTCCCATGTACGCCCCTTGCACTCATCTTTTGTTTTAGTGTAACTTCAAATGAGGAATGTGCTATTTATAATGTAAAGAAGCAATAAGATGTTTTTCCTTATAATATTGTTTTGATTTCAATTCATTATGGATTTTGGTCGATATTATGATATTGTGGAAAGTGGACTACATTATTGCGACACTCCTATTTCCCTTTAGTTGTTTGTTGTTGGCATTAAGCAGAATTAGCCTTTCCTAATAACTGGGATTTGATTAATTACATTTTATTGCTGTATCATGTATTCATTATTCTGTAGTTATAAATTCATGTGCATGTACTGTTTGTGGCACACAATTACTTAATCCTAGTGTGGTATCAGTACTCTAGGAAGACCTCCTTACCTAGTCAACCCTAATTTCCCCAAAAATTGCCCTATCCCTAGCTGGAAACATAACCATTGCATCTTCTGCCTCCTTGGGTGGACTGGTGGTTTCTGATTTTTTGCCGACTAGTTATCAAATATGAACATGTCTTTAATATTGGGTATACTTGAATTTGAATGTGATAAAAATCAGTGAGTTGCTTGCTTAGCTGATATATTATATATATATATATATATATATATATATATATATATATATATATATATATATACTACACCTAAAAAGCAGCTTTATGAAAGTTGTACAATAACAATCATATGCACCAAGCTTGGAACATATAAACTAAATTCTATGCCCTCTCTAGGACTTTACTAGAGCTAATAAATCCCAGCACATAGTTCCTTGGACAAAACCTTCTCCATGGTAAAATGACACTTGATCTCACTTGAATAAATAAAATGGAGAAAAAATAGTGTTACACTTGTGTTTTTTATTGATGTATATATTAGAGTTACAAAATAAGGTAAGACATTTACCTTAAACTCTAACCCTAAAGTTGGGTACATACAAAATAAATAATAATAAAATAACATATTTTAACACTACCTTAAAGCTAGAGCATATAGGTCATATGCATCAAACTTGGAACATATAAAATGAAGCCTAGGTCCTCTCTGGGATTTAGTTAGAATATCGTGAGTTGTATTTGAATTGACAAACTCAGTAATAAGATCTTTAGATAACAACTTCTCTAACAAAATGACAATCAATCTCTATATGTTTAGTTCTTTTATGAAACATTGGATTGGAAGCTATATGAAGAGATGCTTCATTGTCGCAATACAACTTCATCCGTTCATTCTCAACAAATTTAAACTCTTGAAGGAGTTGTTTAATCTATACACAAGTTCACATGTAGCTAGGGCCATATATCTATATTGAGTTTCTGCACTAGATTGAGCAACAACATTCTTACTTTTCCATAAGATTCCCTCCAAGGAATACACAATATCCTATAATAGATCTCCTGTCAATGGGACAACCAACCCAATCTGCATTACCCTAAGACTTGAATAATTCCCCTGTTCTCATACCACAATCCTTGTCCTAGGGACCCTTTTACAATTCTGAGAATGCGAATCACAAAATTCTAGTGATCAATGTGAGAGTTCTCTGCATAAATTGACTTACAACTCCCATTGGATAAGAAATATTAGGTCTTGTTATAATAAGATAGATGAGTTTTCCCACCAACCTTCTATATCTGTTTGGGTTTGAGAAAATTTCATCTTAGTCTCTCATTAACTTCTGATTTAAAATGATAACACCTTTTGATTGCACCACTTCAATACTAAGAAAATGTTTTAGATATCCTATATCTTTGGTCGGAAAATGGCTAAATAAATGTTTTTCTACCTGAGCAATTTTAGTGATATAATTTCCTGTAATAACAATATCATCAACATAGACAATTAGATAAACACACTTCCTAAGAGAAGTATGAGAATAAAACATTGAATGATTTGCCTCTTTTAGTTTCAATTATAAACTATGCACGATATGACTAAATTTATCAAACCAAGCTCAGAGTGATTGCTTTAGGCCATAAAGAGACTGATGTAATTTACAAACTAAACTGGGCACCCCTGTTGACTCTTTCGTCAAGTGAACCGAGTCAGATGTAATATTTTGTCTCAAAAGGAAAATGTCGAACCCACAAGGAACAATTTTTTAGCCACCAACGAGCTTTAGGGAAATCTACTTCACCAGTAGGTCTAACTTTAATAACATAGACCATCTACAATCAATTATCTTCTTTCGAAAGGGAAGAGGAGCGAACTCCATGTTCATTGCTTGCAAGAGTTTGCATTTCGTCAATCATGGATTATCGCCATCCAGGATGATCATGTGCTTCATGAATAGTTTTAGGAAGAGTAGTGGTAGACAAAGAAAAAGCAAGAGAATATGATGGAGACAAACAATGATAACTAAAAAAAGGGTAAATAGTTAATTTAATACACCAAGTATTGACATATTTTGTTTTTAGTACAATAAGAAAAAAAAATTACAGTCCTAGTACAAAAACTTCAATTTCGTTAATTTTGGTTGAGGTATTTGAACATATTAAGAAGTGGACTTTAAATCTAACTCAACCTTATAAAATCGGCTTATAAGGTGAAGTTTGCACCCACTTATGCACTATGAAATGTTCTATCTCAATTCAATGTGCGATCTCCAACGCCCCCTAGCACACCGAGACCCTCCAACTCGGGCATATGACTATATATTTATGGGTGGTTCAATAGTGGCCCTATAGCGGGTGGTCTGTAAGCCCAATTTCCCAACAAACTTTCGTTAGGATAGACTTTAAATGACTCTGATACCATATAGGAAGTGGGTTGTAAATCTAACTCAACTTTATAAAACCAACTTATAAGGTGAGGTTTGCACCCACGTATGTACTATGAAATGTTTTTATCTTTAATCCATGTGAGATCTCCGACAGAACACATGTTTGGTCTTTAGTAATTGTTGTGTGTACTTATTAAAATAACCCTTTTTACCCTTTGCTTTGTAAATTTAAGATTTTTAGTGGTTCCTTCAAGGTTAATTGCATATAAACAATAATTTTTCCTTTAATAAACTCATGCGACAGTTACTAAAGATGAAACATGTGCTCAATTATATTAACCATTAATTGAGTTCAAACAAAACTAACATAATTAAAGTTGTACCAAGACTGTAATATTTTTTCTTGTTATATTAAAAAACGAAATATGTCAATATTTTTTGTACTCAACTATTTACCCCTAAAAAAATATAAATAGGATATGATGTGGAGTTGTGTGAAAAAGTTTATGGAGAAGGATCCATGGCCTAAGAAGCTGTTGGAGGAGGGATCAAAATAATAAGGTGTTCTATGCGTTGGTATGTAAGGAAAGATGTCGGGGCAATGTGAAATTGGTTTTTATTTTAGTTGGAGAAACTAGAAGCCCGAATCATTAGATGACCAAAGGTTGAAAGAAGGAGAACATGTTGAATGGAAGCGGGAGTTTCCATGGAGGATGCTAAAAAGGTGTCCTAAAAATGGTGACATCAACTGACATATAGTAGCTTTTAGCAGATGGAGTGGAGAATAACATTTTGTATTCTTTTAAAGCAAGAATATTTAAGAAAAACATTTAATAGCCTTTGCAAAGAGATATTATGAACAAATTAAGTACAACCAAACACCCTACGATGGTTTGGAAAATAATGGAGTGAGATATTTGATTTTCAAGAGAGGAAGAAGACATTTATTAAAAAACAAGCACTGAGAACTTCATCTCCCTAATGATGTATAAGAACATTTGTATTCAACATTAGAAAGCATGTGATTTCAATGATATGTTTATTCTTCCTCCCTGCTATGCAATTTCATTGTAGCGTGTGAGGACAAATGGATTGATGTAAACTACCTTGGGGGATAAGAAGGAAGAAAGCTCACTAGAAAAATATTCTCTAGCATTGATACTTTGAAATCCAGATTGGTTCTTAATCTCATTAAAGGACATGAATATGGACAAAATTTCAGATCTGTCTTTCATTAAATAAATGCAGGTACAATGGAGAATTCATCAATAAAGGTTGCAAAATATCTAAAGCCAAAAGATGTGACAAAACCAAAATATCTAAATGAATGGTAGAGAAAACTAAGTTACATCTTTTTTTAGTTTGTTTTGGAAATGATGACCTAGCATGTTGTTCTAGTTGACATGATTCACATTCTAATACTTGAAGTTGCTCAAGACTAGTAGCTATTATCTTCAACTTGGTTAGATTTGGATGGGTGATCCAAATGATCATGCAAAAGTTTCGGAGTTAAGGTAGAAAAACAAGACACAAGTGGGCTTACTTTTAGATGATAAAGTCCATGTGATTCATGTCTTCTGCCAAACAAAGGACTTGTACCATGTTCCTGTATGACAAAGGAATTAGCATCAAAAGTTGCAGCTCAATTTAAAGAGCAAATTAATTGGCTTTAAAAGCCTAATCATATGTATAATATGGAATGAACAAGACAAAATTAAGATTTATAAAAGGATATAAAGGAACCTGACCAATTCCTTGAGATGCAACTTTGGATCATGGGCTATACTAAGAAGGTGGGGAAATTTTTTGGAAAAGAGATAGATGAGAATGAAGAGCTATTACTGAAAATATGATCAGAGGCACTGGAATCAAGTATTCACGGACCTTGACCTTCCACAAATCGAGAAATAGAAGTTGTTGAAACTCTTAGCACCGAAGAAGATTATTGACCTTGATTTTTCAAATTTAAGTTTCAAACACTCTTGGTACTCATCTGAAAATTTGGACTCCTTAGATTTAGACACATGGGTTGTCGTGTCTGGAAAACCATACAGGAGTAGCAAGTCTTGGATATGATCTTTATTTTGCTGTACCTTTTAATGCCATTTCACTACTTATTCTCTTACTGTTTATGCTTGTTTGGTCAATGCTTTCTGCTACGCGTTTGAAATTGCAGCATATCTTATTGAATTTGCTTGTGATATTTTTTGTGCCTTACGATAACTGGTATCTTTATAGTGCTTGCCTTTTCTTCTTTGATTATCCTTACAATAAGCTCTGATATGCTTTCTTCCAAGTTGCATTTGCATCAACTCACTTCTGGTCTACTCATTCTTTTAGTGTAATCAATGAACGACAACGTGCTATACTTGAAGAACTTGCGAAGGAAGAAATAAATGAGGGAAACAGCTCTTCATTTGAGGGAAATTGGTATGTACATTCACTTAGTTCTTGGTATACCGTACTAGTTTTAGTTTGTCTATTGTCCTGGTAAATATTTGATGATTCCATCCATGGCTATTTGGATTGGGCTCGATGACAATACGGACACACCAAAGTTGAGAATAGTGGTAAGAATGCTTTGAAATTAAAGTAACTTTTAAAACAAATAATTATAAAGCATGCTTTGCCTTATCCTACGGTTATTGGTTGTAAAGGATTGGGAACAGGAGATAATGTTCATTGTGTCCTTTTCTTTGGGTATGAATTGCATGATCACAGATACCGTATGGGTAGAGCTCAGCCTTGTATGTATTTAGTTGATAATTTCTTTAGTATGTTTGCTTGATTTGTTTAGTTTAGTTTTGTGTTATTATCTGTGTCTTTGTGTAACATCTGATTGTAATATAGACAAAAATGGATAACAGGCTTTACCAGCAGCTATCTACTGGTTGAACTTACAGGTGGCAGCAAATTCTTGAACACACGACGGCTCCAAAGTTTATGCTGGAACTATCTGTGCTGATATTATTCCTTATCTTCATTAACAAAGTGTTGACCTAATAGCTTGGTCAAAGATCCAACATGATTGCACAGCAGACTAGCCAAAGACCAATTTTTGAGATTGCGACGTTCTTCATTCTTAAGAACCATGTGAACTATAAGGTATACTACTGAATTTATCTCGTTCACTAAACCTGTGGTAGTTTCTAGCTATGTCTTTTATTTGATGCATGCATGTTTCAAGAAAGAGCAGAAACAGTTGGTTGATCTTGATACAGCTCCATGCAGTAGTATGCCAATTAATGCTGTTGACTATGCTATCAATTAATCAAAAGGTTGCATGCATGCACATGTCTTACTGATTGAGTTTTTAGAACTTTGATTAATTTTATTTATTGCCAATCATCTGATAGTGAAATAAAAGTCAGTAGGATAAGTTTGCCAAGAAAAGTACATCACATAATGTACTTTGTTAACAGGCAGGCAGCTAGCAGGATTCAGTGGTTCATTATCCTAACAACTTGGAACGATAGATAATTTTGCTTATTGCTCACTTTGTCCCATTGTGCCAGTTATGGGTAAAGTGGACCAAGTTGCAACTGACATCTATGGAATTGGGAAATGAGTGTTATCAATTTTTCAATGGATAAGATTGACAACTTTTTCTATAGTTTTACTGATTAATCCGATGGTCGCCGTGGGTTACATACACCTAACATGGGAACTTCCAATGTATATTTTTTCCCCTTCACTTTATAAATATATTTGTAGTGCATTTGATGTTGTACCCGTTCCTGGGTTTGGGGTTGCTTTTCTTATATGGGGTTCCTCATATAGCACTATTTCCACTCTTATTTCCCCAACTAACACCATTTTGTTTTTATTTTTTTATCTAACACTATTTTGTTTTTATTTTCCTATATAGTACCTTTTTTTCCATGGTTTCATTTTGTATTTTCGCAAAAAAGATCCTCTTAGAATTTGGTTTCTGAGATGATGTTTTTAGAATTTTTTTTTATTTCTTTGTCTAGAGTGAATGGAAAATAAAAAAATAAAATATAAAATAGAATAAAAATAAATTTAAGAACCAATAAAATAAAATAAAATAATTTATGAAGAAATATCAATACAAAGAGAATGAAATAAAACATTTTATAGGTATTTTTATGTAAGTAAATATTATGGGTAAAATAATGTAAAATTGTAACGTTATTTTGTTTTTTCTATATTTTTATAGTAAATTTGAATTGTTATTTTTATAGTAAATATGAATTGTGGAAGTAAATTATAATACATTTGTAAATATATTTTAATAATAAAATTTGGATGAAAAAATTATAATAAATTAGAATGTTGGTACCAAATTAAATGTTGGTATTTTTTTTTTTGTTAAAAATATATCAAAATAAGTAATAGTAAAAATTTATGAAGAAATATCAATACAAAGAGAATGAAATAAAATATTTTATAGGTATTTTTATGTAATTAAATATTATGGATAAAATAATGTAAAATGTTATTTTGTTTTTTTTTTATAGTAAATTTGAATTGTGGAGAGTAAATTATAATACATTTGTAAATATATTTTAATAATAAAATTTGGATGAGAAAATTATAATAAATTAGAATTTTGGTACCAAATTAAATGTTGGTATTTTTTTTTGTTAAAAATATATCAAAATAAGTAATAGTAATAATTACATAAAATTAAGTGAATAATTGGGGAGGAGTGACGTGAGAATGCATATTATTGTTTTGTGTATCAGTTTTTTCTCTATTTTGTACCATTACTAACATGATTACATCATATATAATAATAAAAATAAATATTAATTTATGTTTATACATTCAACTTTTATGTTGTTGTAGAGTTTAGTTTTTTATTTTCTTCTTTCTTACAAAAAAATTAAATTTCAAACTAAATATTTTTAACTTATTACTTTTTATTTTTATTTTGTAAAATCTCATTTCTTTTTTCAATAATTATATTTCTAACTATTTTAAACATTAAAAATATTTTTTTACAACCAATACATTTGTTTTTTTAATGCATCCAAAATTAAAATTATCAATTCTTTTTAATTTATTAATTCCTTTTTACCTTTTATTTTATTTATTGGTTCTTAAATTTATTTTTATTCTATTTTATATTTATTTTTTTCTTTTTATTCACTCTGTACAAAGAAATAAAAAATTCTAAAATCAAAAGGGTGCTAGTTAAGGAAATAAAAGTGGAAATAGTGCTATCCGAGAAAAAATGTTTCAAAATAATATCATAACAAGTTTAAATAATAACAATCATATCTTTTATCTTTAGAATAATATCGTAATAAATTTATATAAAAATAATCATTACCTCTCATCGGATTTATATCTTATTAAGATCATATAACCGATATAACCTGGACGGTACACAACCCCTAGCCTCGAGCAGGCTTTAGTTAATGTTCACATGAAAAAGCCCTTTGCATTAGAAGCAATTGAGTCATGTGTTGTGTACTTTCTGGATTTGTAGTTCCATCATACCGATCAATGTTCAATCCTTTCCAATTAGGAGGAAGTTGTGCTTCCATGATTTCATCATTAAAGGGATGTCCTTTAAGTTATTCTTGCAAAATGAGAGTGCGTTCTGATTGATGGTGCCTGGAGGATTGATGAGTCTAAGTTCGGAGGATGGTAGTCTTCTCCTGATTTTGTGTATCCTTGAATTCTTCCGGGGAGGCTTGTCTTCTAACTTTTGGATTCAACCTTTGAGGCCCTGGTTCGGGCGGTGGTCTTCTGACTTCTAGTTCTGGCCTTTAAGGCCTTGGTCCGGGTGGGATCCCAGCTAGTTGTTGCTTCATTTGATCATTTTGTTCACGGAGGATTCGTATTTCCTTCTCATTCTTTTAACGCATGACTCACATCTCCTTCTGTTTCTTTTGACATAGAGCATAGCCATTTTCTTGGCCTTCGTCATTCTCTCACTTCTCATCTGCCTTGCCGAAATCATTTGCTGCTCTTTAACTCTATCTCGACCCCATGATGGATGTCAATTGTACTTGTATAGGCCTACATAGTACCTGCTACCGACTTGAACAATTGCCTTTGTTCTCTCGGTCACTCCTCCTTCTCATTTCTTCTTGTACTCACTCCTTAATACTCGATCGCTCCTTCCTTCTCATACTCGCTCTTTGGTACTCGGTAGGGAGTTAACCTGCAAAAGGTTCTCCAACGATCAAGTAAGTGCATTGTATAAGAGTGAGCGATACATTGATAAAAGCGTACCTTACTCTTGTAGTATATTGGTCTGAGCACTATAAATAAGCATTGTCACATAAGAATAAGGTAACTTTTATCAATATATTATTCATTCTTATACAAAACACTTACTTGATCGTTGGAGAACCTTTTACATATTAACTCCCAACCGAGTATTAGAGAGCGAATACGAAAAAAAAAAGCAATCGAGTATCGAGAAACAAGTACAAAAAGAAAGAAAAAAAAGAATTTACCAAAAAATCAAAAACAATTTTCAAGTCAGTAACAGGTATTATCTATCTTCTATACAAATATAAAATATATACAAATATAAAATATAAAATAATTTAATAACAACTTTGAATTGCAAGCATACTGAGGAAGGGGTGGATAAATGAGGATGTATCTTGTACCGCCTTACACGGTCCAACATAGTGTATAACTATTTCTTTTTGTGGAATATAAAAGCTTCATCCTCATCTGGATATGTGTTATGAATGAACTACATAGAAGGGATAATATCATCATTAGGAATGTGATGCTGTAAAGAGGAAGTTGTTATCCACATGCAATTAATGAACCATGTCTTGTTAAATTGTACATATATATAAATTTTTAACGTTAAATTTTATTAGTCTAGTAGTTGATTATTAAGTATTTATGTTTCATAAACATAAATATATATGAGTTGAGATACTAAATATTTATTTTAATATATTCTTTGTTGATTAAAACAATTATTATTATTTTTAAACAAAATGAAATATGTAAGTATTAATTTATTAAAAACATAAAATATATGAATTATTTTGTTAAAACTATAAAGACTGTAAATGTCTTTTAAAAACTAATAAAAAGTATAATTATTGTTTTGTAAAAGCTTAACAAGGTTAATGTATTTTAAAACTTATAAAGAGATCTTATTATTAAAATTAAATAACTATAACTTTTATTTTTATTAAAAGCTTTAAAATTAAAAGGAGTATATGTTTATTTAACATAACCTAAAAAAAACAAATGTAATTCTAAAAAAATTATTGAAATAAGAGAGAGAAACAAATAATAATGTACAAATATATAAACATCATTAAAAAAAGCTGTCTAAGTTAGGTATTTTATGGATTGTGAAATCTCAAAACCTTCTTTAACTTTTATAGTTAATTTTTCAAAAAATATTTTAAACAAATAAAAACTACGAAAAACATTCTTGAATATATACATATTGGCTTGATTACACATTCTTTTTAGTTGATTAGTTTTTTCTATTATTAAATTTAAGTAAATATTTTTCACCATTTTTTGTTTTTATTTTATCTTAAACCTCTAAGTGTTCATTTTGTACTCGAAATATCAAAATTTGACCTTTTAAAAACCTAATCTAACATCTTACATAATTATTTAAATGTCATTATTATAAAGAGAATTATGAATTGAATATATACAGAAAAGAGATTGTGAAATCTTGTGGTTTGGGTCTTGGTGGGGCCAAAGCTAGCCTTCAATATTGACAATTGAACACAAGCCAAGACAGTGAAATGAACTTTAGTTGTAATCATGAATTGGGAGGAAGACTTTGAGGTAGCTCTGTTTCTGGGCAACCCTTCTTGTTCTTTTCCCTCTCTTGTTTGATTTCACCATAGAAATATGACACAAAACCCCAAAGAGAGAGCAGCAAAGCAACCCCTTTCTCTGCTTCAAAATTTTCTTTGTATACAATAACACCCAAAACTTCAGTCACTGGAAGAAAAGCAGCAATTATAATTCCAGAAAACAAAGAGGAGGAGCAAAATATAACCCCTATTGCTCCCAAAAAGAAAAACTGCCACATTATTGCACTTCCCACCAGCACAACATAGTACTTCGTTTCACCAAGTTTATAATCTTTTGCTTCTCGCCAAATCACCTGCAAAACCCATAATTGCTACACTTAGTTTCTAAACTAATGAACATTATTACCATTATTATTATACCAATAATAATAATAATTAATCCAAAGTTTGCAGTATTAATTGAAATCCACGAATATTCACAATTTAAATGTAAGATTTATTTACAATACAAAAATGTTTTAGTAAATAGTATGTATATTTATTTATGTTGTAATTACACTGACATTTTATACACTATATATTATTTTTAGTTTAATGACATGCACGATTATTGTAAGAACTTTGAATGAGATTGGATAACTATTTATTTTCTCTTTTTTTGTGTAATGGTCTAAAAAATATAAATAGGAATCAAAATCAAGTTTGTATACTCATAATTACATGTTATATAGGATAAATTTACTCAGTTTTAAAAAAAAATCTGAATAATTAATGGAATAAAAAGAATACATAAATTGAAGTCTTAAAAAATAGTGGGAGAGTTGTATGATGGATATTTTTCCAACCAAAAACACAGAAAAAGCTTATCCAAACCTTGAAGTCATTATTGATGAGCATTCCAATGGTGCAGAACAAGGTAGCAAAGAAGCACATCACGAACTGAATCTCCATCACCAGAGAGTACGTAATGCGCTGCTTGCTCCGTTTGTACACCAACTCCATCAGGGGCAGAACAAATCCGTACAGCGCCGCAGCCGCCAGAATCATAACGAAACCGATCACGTACTGCCGCGTGGACTCGCCGCTCGGACGGTCTCCACCGGAACGCAGCGCCAGCACCACCGCCGCGACGGTGAGAAGCACGATGGCGTTGACGGAGTAGGCCGTGAACCTGTGCTTAACGAGGAGGAAGGCGAAGACAGCGGTGAAGGCGAGGTGCGAGGCTTGGATGAGGGAGGAAGTGGAGACGGGGAGGCGCGCTATGCCGCAGGCGTAGAGGTAGTCGTCGAGGCCGGTGAGGATTCCGATGACGGCGGAGGCGAGAAAGAGAGGGAGTTTGATGGAGACGAGTTTAGGTTTTGGTGAATGATGAGAAGTGCGATGAAGGTGAGAGATGGTTAAGGGAATGAGAATGAGGGGGAAGGCGGCGGTTTCGAGGAAGCTGGAGAGCCAGATTCGGTTGCCGCCGTGGATGAAGTAAAGACGCATTACGAGGGGGCCACCGGAAGTGCCCATGGCTAGAAGGACTGAGTTTAGCAGTAGGAGAGTTTTCTTCATGCTTCTCTTCTTCTTCTTCTTCTAACATACATAAGTTTATTCCTTTGTATCATATTTGTGTAACAATGATGGATATTTTTTTTCTAATTTTTATTTTTAAATTTATATAAATTAATTTTAACTTATAAAAGGTTAATTTTATTTTTAACATTTGTTTGGAAATTAATTGTTATTGCCCACTCCTTTACATATGTAATGAATGTCATTTTTTTTATTGGATATGGAAATCTTTTGTGACCTTTTACTTTTAAGACTTTGATTGGTAACTTTCTTTTTTGGTAAGCCTTTCGAAAAAAAAAAATTATAAAGGTGAAAATTGAAAATAAGTTAAGTCTATTAAAAAAGTTGAATTAAACTAAATTTATTCTAAAATTAAATTATATAGAAAAAATTGAATTGTTAAAAAAAGGTGGTGACTTGTTTATATTAATCTAATTTTTAAAAATTAAATTATTTTTCAATAAGATTAATAGAATTATTTTTCAATAAGATTAATTGAATTATTTGAATTGTTTGAATTATTTATGCATAAATTTAAAATTAAAATTTTTCTTATATAAGTTTTTTAATTTTTAATTTATGTATAAATTAATTTTAGTTTAGGAGGTCAATTTTTTTCCCTATTTTCTCCTCTAGAGAAGTACTATAGTTCATAAATATTTGTATTCTTTTTATTATAATTCATTTTTATATATTTATTTTACCTGAAAAATTAAATGTTATGAATCTATTAAATCCAAAAAACTAGCAATTGTGAGCTTTTTTATTATTATTTAGACTAAAAATATAATATTTTTAATTTTGGAAAATGTTTACAAAACATAATGCACTTTGATACAATAATTAAATTCAACGAAAAACCTTTTCAGACTTCTTTTATAAAGGGATTCATTTCCTTAACTAATAATATTGAAATAAAAACGACACAAATTTAAAAATACTTAATTTGATATTTGAAAATAAACTTTAAATTGAATTAACTTTGCAAGAAAGTATTTTTATTGAATTTTGAGAGAGAGAGAAAAACTCAAAGAAATTAAACAAGAATGAAAGTGAATTTCGAAAACTAGAGGTAGGGAAATACTTAAAAAATAAATGTCAAGAGAAACTAATACACTAAAAGTAAACACATAAAGAATTAAGAGGACCTCAATAATGGCAAGGAATAAAAAAAAACAACTGAGAATAAATAACAAATTATTAAGAATTGAATATATGAAGAAATGACATAAATTCTATAGAAAGTTGGGGATCAAATTATACTCCTTTTTTTTTCATTGCTCATTTTGTTTTTATGTTACAAAATATCAAATATAATGTCCAAATAGAACTCATGAATGAAATTATACATTTTTATTTATAATTTATTTTCCACAATTATTTCTTAAAACCTTAATTAATAATCTATAATTACTTCCTTAATGTCCACTTGTCACTTCTCCAAGAAAAAAACATTTAAAAATAGTTCCATGTCAAGAATAACTTTTCATTATTGTAAAAAAAAAAAAACTTTACTTTAGTGATGTACTCAAATACAAACACATTTTTTTTATTTCAATCATCACATAACAAGTATTCTTATCTTCTTCTTCTATACATAGAATTCTAAACCTCAAATAATTGGACTATATATTCTATGAACCAATTAAAGGTTTGTATTACCCTTCTCATTAGTATTTACTTATAAGTTATCGAGACTACAAATTAATTGACTTATACTTCCTGAATGTCAAAATTCATAATAAAATTCCGCTAGAGAATATTACTTCGAATATAGAAAAAATAATACAAGTATCTTGTTATAAATACATTTTTATTCCCTTTGATCTTTTCTTTCTTATAAATTTTTTAAATCTTTAAAAAATTTATTCAACTTAATTTCGTTCAGAAAAATAAAAAGATTTGGATTTTTTAGTAAAATTAACTTTAAAAAATGAAAATTTAAAATATTAAAAAATAGTAAAAGAGAGACGAAATAGCAAAAATGAAACAGAATTAAAAAAAAAATCATCCATTTGAGCAAAATATGAAATTTAAGAAAAACTTTAATTTAGTTAACATAGATTATGCTTGCCTTTTAAAAAAAATAAAAGTCAAAAAGAATAATAACTATTTATTAAAAATGTTTTGTCTTTCTCTCTCTAATTAACTTTTTCTTCACCTCTAATTAACTTTTTCCACGTATTCTTACAAACCCACAATTCGTAGTGCACGTTTTTTTATTTTTTACAAAAGGACAAAGTTTTAGAGATGTCAATGCAGGACGGCTATGCGGGTCAGCTATCACAAAATGGAGGACAGATTCATTAATCTAAGGTCATTATTTTCTGCACCTAATCAATTGCTTCCTGCACCCCCGATGAATTTTTTAAACTGTGTCTTTTTTATTTTGAAAAACGGTATAGGTGCAGAGAAACTTGTTTTTCATTTTTGGTGGCGGTTTGAGTTGCAGAGGAGGTGGTTTTAATGTGGTGGTGGACGGGCCGTTTGCACGGTAAGGTCCAGCGGTTTACATTGTTGTGAGGTAGGAAGACATTTAAGTTGGTTTTTTGCATTTTGTTCGAGCTGAGCTGGTCATGGATATCGATATCCAGAAGCCTGATTTTAACCTTACGAATGCAAGTGTCCGGAAGTCATTGTTAAACACTCTGAATATAAACATTCGTAAGCAATTAACATTTACAGTTGAAGCTCCTAGACGCCTATGTTCGTAGTAGAGAAATGTGTTACGAATATCATTATTCGGAATTGGGTTTTGTATTTCGGATGTACATATCTAGAATTGGGTTTTGAATTCCGGATGTACATATCCAGAATAGTTAACTATGTTCTGGATGTAGGCATGCGGAAGTATATTTTTTGACTTATGGATTTCTATATCCGGAAGCTAAGTGATATTTTTTTTTTCAGCATTCTCAATGGATACAACTGCCTCAAAGGAGAAATGCGAACGAAAGAATGGCAAGACAACGATGTCCGTTGTGTTCAGTGCGAAAACGAAGGTGGCGGTGGCGATGGCGGCTGCTGCGCAAAAATGAAAGGGTGTTGCGATTGGGTGCAGATCTCTCCCTTAACCCAATTTCAATTTCATTAAGGGCATTTTCGTATTTTCACAAATTTCATTAAGAGCATTTTGGTATTTTTGCAAACATGATTGGGTGCCAATTCAAATTGATTGGGTGCAGGGAGAATCAGCCTTAATCTAATCCGCTAACATAATCCGTAGCCTGTGCAGACAACGACGGGGCAGAACAGGTTGGTTCGTTGGCCCACATAAATAAAAATAATTATTTTATTTTTCTACAAAATAAAAAACTATACCTTAGTCACTCATTATTGTTGTGTGTCATTTATTTTATTTTAAAAAATTAAAAAAAAATTGAATTCAATGTATAAAAAAATGTTTTATTTTAATCAAAGGAGTTAATATTAAGGGTGAGAGTGAATTTAGTTTTAAGTAAAGTCTTATATCTAAAATTTGTTAATAAAAAAATAATATAAATAAGAGATTTCAATAAGATACTCGTTAAAATATTAGTCATCTTCATTAAAATATTTTGTAGCAAAATTTTGATAAGATACTCTGATACATTTATATACATATATAGAAAAATATATGCAAAGTAAAACTTTAATTATTTTTAATAGTCTTTTATCAACCTTAACACTTTAATTCATATTTTTATATTAATTGAACAATAAAATTTTAATTTTTCAATAGTAGAAAGAGAATTTTTTTTACAATTAATGAAATTTTAATTTTTTTAATGATATTTTCTTTATGCGGCCAACCTCTTATACAGGGCGGGCTAGTGAAATAAACTCGTTGGAGAGGCCAACATGACCTACATTTTATTGGCTAAACACAAGGCGGACCAACCCACATTTCTACCTCGTGGCGCCCCCACTACACACATATATCGAGCAAATTTTTTCCACCAATCCTATAATTTCTTCCTACACTTTCTTAATTCTATAAATTTTAAAAGTAGATTTTTTTTTTTCAATTTAAGATTGTGAAATCTCATGCATTATGAATTATTGAATCTGAAATATAAAAATTTAGATTTTATATACATTGTATAATTCATAATATAAAATTATAATTCAAATTATTCAATTTATAATCAATTTTTTTATTTTGGATTTTATAGATCATAAAGTTTTTCTAGATCCAAAAATTCCAAAATACAAAATTTATATTTGAGATTGTATAATTAAAAATATAAAATTTGTATTATGGATGTAAGATATAAATTTTATATTATATTTTGGATTCTAGAATTTATAATATACCATTTATATTTTGAATTAGCACAGCAAATTACAATAATTTTCTTTGTATTCTAGATTTCCACTATGCTTTGCCTCATATTTGCAGTGGAACATCAAATTTTCTCTCTCCTAAGCAATGAAAAAAATGGTGTGAAGAAGAAAGCATAAAATTGAGATTACTTCCAGCACTGTCAATGATGAACTAGCTTTTATAATAGGTGTTCCCTCAACACTTAATGCTCCATCCTTCAGTGTTGCAAGAATAGATGGGTGGAAGAAATTGTTGGGAGATTCGGCTTGAATAGAAATGGGGTATTTCTAGGATTTATTTATTTATTTTACTAAGAATAAATTGGTAATATCACCATCCCATGAGTGTAGGATGAAACCATGGGATGTAGGAAGAAAAGCCCATACATACAAAAGTATAATTTGCTTGGTGTAGGATTAAACCATGGGGTGTAGGAAGAAAAGTTCAAATATTGAAAAGTGTAATTTGTTTTGGGCCATTGCATTCTCACCCCCATAATTTTAAGCACTTTTTTTTATAAAAATTAAAATTTTAATTTTATCCTTTTGAAAATAAATTATTAGTTACGTGCATTCAATTTGAAATATGTAATTTAGTAAAATTATAGATTGTATATTTTGAAACTTTTAACTTCAAATTTTTATATTCTAAAATGCACAATTTGAAATACATATATTTCTATTTCAAGTTGTGTCTAGAATATACATTTTATAATATAATATACTTGGAATGCATTTCCAAATCTGTATTGGAAATACATTGTGAATTGTATATTTTTTAATGTATTAATACATTTTGGATTATGCTTTTTGAATCCAAAAATACATTTTGAAATAAACAATCCAAAATGTATTGTTTTTTAAAATAACTTTTTAAAAATTTTTATAAACTTTGTATTTTGAATTAAACATTCCATAATATAATTTTATATTTTAAAATATACATTACGAAATATAAAATTGTATTCTAGCTTGTATGTTGCATAATATAAATTTCAGAAAGATAAACTTAGCATTCAAATTTTATGGGGATGCAACTTAAAAATACGGGGGTTCAAAATGCAACTGCCTTTGTTTTGCATACGGTCCATACATAAGCATTAATGGAACACGATTTTCTTCAAAGACCACATAACTTTTTTTAGTTATCAATAAAAAGAATTTGAATAAAAAATAAAGAAGCTCTCAATTTTTTAAAAATCTGTTAGTTCATAAAATATTTTGGATTCTCTTGAAATATTCTTCTATCCAAGAGACACAAATAGACACATGTTGGATAAAATTATAAAGTTTAGAAGTTTTATAAAGAGTTTTTAACCAATACATCTAACTACTTCACATTATTTTTAACCTCTCAATGCACCACATGTGCTTCTTGGAAGTGTAATGATAAATTTTTCCTTAATTTTAATGAGGTATAATTACCTTATTCGTCCCTATATTTAGGATCAATATTTAATTTAGTACAATGGTTTTAAAAAAATTAATTTGGTCTCTATTTTTTTAAATGTATCCAAATTGGTTCTTTTCGTTAAGTCTCAGCTTACGGCGTTAAATGTTGCTTATGTGGCAGAGAGGTGCTTATGTGGCTTCACGCTCTCCCCGATTGGACCCACCACGTCAATCTTCATCATCCCAACTGTCCTCACTCCCTGCCTCACCTTTAGTTGTGCTCGTTCCGCCGACGGCAGCCGGTTCCTCTTCTCCTTCCACGCGCACGACACTATTGTACAATGTCCATCAACTATTCCCCGCCCTCACCATCCTCCCTCCAGTCCATTCGTCGCTCCCTCTCCAATATCTCTTCCCCGTTGCCTGACCACCGCCCCTTCGACACCCCTATCGCTTCGCCGCCTTCGCCCACCGCCTCTCCCACCTCCTCCTCCTCCCACTTTCTCAATCTACCCCGTCCACACCGTTCTCAAGGGACTCACCACCGAGCTCTCCAAGGCCACCGAGACCCTCGCAGTCTACAACAATAGCAACAAAATTCTTGTCCTCGTCAACTACAAATATATGAAGATGAAGAGAGTGTCTTTGGTGGTGCCGTTTGGGGTGTGCTTCAGTTCAAGAATAGTTGGAAAGACTGTGACTGGACCCAATGTGCCAACAATTGATTTGGTTCTTAGAGGCGGGGTTGAATTGAGAATCTATGGGGTGAATTCAATGGTGAAGGTTAACAAAAAAGTGTAATGGCTTGGATTTGTGGATGGAGGTTTGGAGCTAGAAGGTCCCGCAACAAATTCCATCGTTATTGGTGGGTACCAGATGGAGGACAATCTGTTGGAGTTTGATCTAGCTTCTTCGACGATCCCTTTTACTCCACAATGTTACATGTTCCCATTTTAGAGTCCTTTGCAGTTAACGAGGACGGGAATTTTCCGGTGACGGAACGAGTGTGGCTGAAGGCGAGGCAGGGAGTGAAGATGGTGGAGATGATGGAGATTAACATAGTGGGTCCGACCAGGGAGAGCGTGAAGTCACATAAGCACCTCTCTCTGCCACATAAGCAAAATTTGACGTCGTAAGCTAAGACTTAATTGAAAGGACCAATTTGGATACAAATATAGGGACCAAATTAATTTTTTGTTTTAAAACCACATTACTAAATTAAATATTGATCCTAAATGTAGGAACAAATAAGGTAATTATACCTTTTAATTTCAAGGAATCATCTATGTGTAAGGATTAATTAGGAGTTAACTAAGTGTTTAACATAGAATTAGTTGGGTTTTAACTTTAACTTAAGTAGTTTTATGTTTATATTTGAGTTTCTAACACTAGTTGGGTGTCTTTTCCTCTTCATTGGTTGTGACATTTCCTATATAAAGAAGATAAAACATTATTGTAAAATCACTCTTGAAAAATGTTTGAAATATTTTAGTGAGATATATCTTTATGAGTCTTTAAGAGTTCTTATTTTATTTTGATTTTATCCTGAATTTTTTTTCAAGCGATGAGTTTTTTTATACATATCTTTTGATAAACATCTTGAAGGTGACATGTCCTTACCTATCTGAATTCTCAATCCATTTTCTATTTGTTTTTGCAAATTATTCTTGTTTTAAATATTGTTTTCTTGAGTTTAAAAAATAATCACCATGAATTCATTCCACAACCTTTCAATGTTTTTTCATAGAGTTTCTTTCCTCCAACACTTTTAAATTGACCAAGATTATCTTATTCTAATAAACTTCAAATCAAACTAGCTTAACACTAGGCATCAAAGTAATTGAATGCTTAATGGCATTCAAAAACCTTTAACAACCATTTATAATAATGGAAAAACTCATATTGCACTTCCTTTTTCTTCTAACATTTTGTTCAAATCCAAAAGTTTTTTTCCCATCATCATACTAGTCTACATTTATAGCTAATTTGATAATAATATATTTCTTCTTCTTTAGTTTGACATTATTCAAAATTCATCTAGCAAATTCCTTAATGAATAGTTTAACTACATTGCGTTGACTAGTGGCTTCCACAATTTTTTTATCAAATATTTGTTTATATATTAGTTTCTCCTTTCATAGTTCTCAACAAATTATGAGAATCTCATAACAAGGTTAAAGGCAAGTCTATCTTGTTTTACAACAAGAATTAAGAAGGATAGTAACTAGCTAAGTCTTTGTTCTTATTATAATGAAAATGACAAATACTTTATGTTTATTTTATTTGTAAAAATAAATATAATGTTGTATTAAATATTTTTAATCAATATGCCGTGAATTAATTTCTTTTTATCAATTTTCTAGTTCGTTATCAGGTTTTAGATTAATTTACTTTAATTGATGATTAGTCGATTCACCGGTTATTTAGTGAACTCCGATGGTTGAATTCGATTTTTAAAATAAAGTATATATATATATATATATATTTGTTTAAAGGAATTAGTTTATAATATAAGTTTACAATTTACAATAATTCATTGAGTTAAAACTTTAAAATTAATATGACACAATCTACAATACATTTATATTCTAAAAGAATTATAAAATGTTTTTATGCGAAATTGTGGTTGATCATTAATCAAGCTGGTGGTTGAGGTTATATTTCAACCAAAACTGCAATTTAATATTATAGAGATGTGAACTAACTTAATTTGATAATCTGTAACTCAAATTTTAATTAATCTTCAAACTCAAATTCATTAATGCCAATTAAGAATTGGTGATCTATAACATGTATGGTATATAGTTAGGAGGATGAAAACTATAACCAGTTATTTTATACAACTATTATATTAATATTTTATCTAAAAAATTTATTTGTATTTCTTCTTATTATTATTTGAGTATATTAAAAAATAATAATTACGTGGTTATTTAAAAAATGGTTGTCAAAATTTTATTTTATTTTTCTAAAAATATAATAATGTGCCTTACCTCAGATTGCTCTTGGCCCTTCAAAACTTCTTCCAAGACAAACGAACGAGATTCAAAGGCGAGCTGTATCGTTATATTACTACAAATTTTTATATTAATGACTGATTTTGTTAAAATCTTAATCAACTTTTTTTAAATACATATTTTTTTGGTCAAAATAAACAAATTCAAAACCTTAAAAACTTCACATATAATTTTATTTATTTCGTCGAACAAATCGAGACAGTTAATTTCAATTGAAATGTTTTAGTTGAGGTATCATTAGATTAATTATTAACTCAATTTCAATTAGAATGTTGGTATTCTAATTTAAAGAAAGTGGTATGAACTCGACAATGATAAAAATAATCAGTTAAAATTATGGATAAAACCTTATTAAAAACATTATTTACTTAATCTTTAGTTAGGAGTTTTCATTATGTTAATATTTTAAATATTGTGGGTTAATGATTTGAATATTGTATAATTGATTATGTGATTATTATATGTTTTGCTTACTCCTTGAATCGATACTTATTGTAATAGAACACTGTTCCATCTTCAATTATTTTCAAATAATGATATATGAACCTCCATTATTTTCAAACACTTAAATAACACGTTATTTCTCCAATTCCATCTATTTCTAGCATGACTCCATCTGTTCCAAAATACAAGTTGTTTAAAGGTTACTGCATAGATATTTAAAAAATAATCAATTTTATTGAATTTCATAAAAATGAGTGATTTCCTAAAATACCCTTTTATCTCTAATTAAATGCTATCACTCCTACTCATTTGTTCATATTCTCATAACCATTCAACTTCTACGCATCCAAAGAGTATAAAAAGCAAGTAAGTTTTGGAACTAATAATGATAGGATTTACTAGAATTAGAAAGACTATTGTATGAATCCATGACTATTAAATAATATCATTCATGCACGTACTCACCCAAATCTTATAAGTTACTGCACTCCACACAAGATTCTACCTAATTTCTTGGAACTAAACCAATATTTTCTCCTTAGGCAAAGCCAATAATATGACTATTAGGTAACAATCCACACTTTTAATCATTGTAACATATGACACATCATTAAACAATGCACCAACAATTCATCCGCAATTCTTCAATAACTTTAATCATGAAAAATAATTTACACAAAAAAGAATAAAGTGTAATGAAATTTCCTTCACTTTTTCTTGCGTTGGACCCGCGATATAGCTTACGGATGTAACATCTCATCCGATTTCAGAGTAACTCCAGAGAACATATGATAAGGCTTAAAGTCAAAATTATACAAAATATCTCTCTCTCTCTCTCGCAACAATTATATTTATGATGTGTTTGTTCCATTTTCTCTTGACAATGTACAAAATCAAAAACCTCCAAGAAAAAGAAATCAAAAAGTAAAAAATGAACAGAGAAAAAAAAACAAACAAACGACAGAGGACAGCTTATAGAGAATAAGACCGTTGGAAATTGTCATCCCAACGTTTGAACAGTTAGCTGACATGTGGCCACGCGCCACCCGGTGGGACCGGAATATAAAATTTCGCCGGGCTCAAGAAAAGGGTTGGTGAACCGAGTCGAGTGAGTCAAATCGTTCCTACCGTCAATCACAACAGTCAACCACATTCCTTCCATATCCTCCATTTCTTCCACCCGTTTCCTTTTAACCTTACCGATCAAATCCCAAAACAAAGTGTTTTTCTTTCTATTCACAAACAAAACAATCAACCTTTCCCTACACTCTTCCAACCTCTTCAAAAACTGCACCAACTCTCTCAACTCGTCCACACCCAAATCCCCCACCCTCCTCTCACTCTCCTCCACATGCAGTGAAATCTCACGCTGCACGCGCCCATAATCATCGCAAACCAATCTCACAATTCTGTACATCAAGTCGATCCTCTGAAGGTGCAGAGACTCAGGCGCGTTACTCACCTGCTCCACGAAATCGACTAAACTTCGTATTTTACACAGCAACTCAACGCTAGATACCCCCGAAAACTCTCTTCCGACGCCGTCGTTTATTAGATAATAACCCAAAACGCGCGAAACCGTCAAGACATGTTCCAGAACATTCGCGTACCATCGAACCCACGAGCTGAGCTCCAGAGATTCCAAGTCCGTGTCGTCGCGGAAGGTAGCGAGGTTAAGAGCGTTGTGTCCTCCGCGCGAAGGGTAGTGCGAGAGGTTGTCCTTTAGCGTTAAGGGTCCCTCGGATACGATGTTGTGGAGAGTGAAGAGGCATTTCAGTGCCACCGTGGCGCTCTCGGTTCTGTGAAGGCGGTCCATGATTGCCTCTATGCAGTTGCGTGGCAGGAGATAAGAGCCGCGGCCGGCGGAGAGAACGTCGGCGATTTGGGACTCCGACGGAGAAGCGGCGAGGCGGTGAGTGGTGGCGCGCAGGACATGGACGCGAACGGTGGACACGTGACGCTTGATTGAGAGTGATGCTGCAATCACTGAAGCTTTGTCTTTGAAAGTGTGTAGGAGATTTGTGAGTGCCTTGCGGAAGGACATAGCGTGAAGGAGGCAAAAGTTGAAGAGTGTTCAAGTGCTCTGTTTTTTGTAGTTTCTTTTGGCACAAAAGTCATGCATGGCTCAATAATATTTCTGGTTCTTCACGGACGTGCACATTTGGTTTATTTATAACAAGTAAAATTATATAAAAACTATTTTGACTCAGCAAGAAAGTGAAAGGTGCAATATTTATTATATTCATATACTTTCTTCTATCTTTAAAAACAAACATTCATTTTAAAGTTTCATTTCAAGTATAATTTAAGGTTCCAACATTTTTTAGTAAAATATTTTAAAAGATTTTCTATTTTTTTTTTGTATTTCTACATAAGAATAAATACATGTATGTATTTACTAAATACCACTAAATTAAAGTAGTAACATTAAATCTGTATGGCATAATAATAATTTTCTAAATTTACTTTTATATATTTAATATACGAAAGGAAAATAATGATAATGAGGTTTTCTTTAAATTAAATTTTTTAATTATCTGATCTTCCTAAAAATTACATTTACGGTAAATAAACTAAAACTCATTGAGCTATTTTAATAAAAAAAAATTATTGCAATGAACAACTAGAAAGTATTATAAAAATAATAAGAATTTTTATAAAAAATATCTTGTAAAATTAGGGTGAAGAAAATAGTAATTAATTTCTCTTCTATCTCATCTTTCATTTTTATTCTATCACATTTGTTAATTTATTTATTATTTTTTCAAAATAAAAGTGTATGTTAAATTCTATATACAATAAGAATGTAATTATTATTTTCATTTATATTGAAATTATTACAAATTTATTAATGAGTTTCGTTCTTTTCTTTATTTAAGATATAGTATTTAAAAGTATTTAAGATTTTGAACAAATAAAGATATCATTAGAAAAATAGTAGAGAGAAAATAAAACGATGGTTGGAGTAAAATCATATTCATTTATTTATCCATTATTAATTAGCTGTCTTGCATTTATTTTATAACCAATTATGTTAATGTAAAAGGTACGAGTTATTTATGTTTAATATTTATTAGGTTTAATGATTATTTATTTATTTATTTTATTTATTGAGCTTTTATTTATTGGCTTATATATTGAACTTATTTAATTAAATTAATTTTATATAATCTAGAAGAATATGAAATATTTGAAAGAACCGATGCACATAAAAGAATATCATATTCTCCTTTCATTGAACGTATAAAGTATTTTTTCATTGTATATTAATTTTAATAATTTGAGTTAATTAAATAATTTCAACCTTTTGCCTTAAAAAAAAAAAAGAAGTGTACAAAATATTTAACTCAACCATAATATTAGTTACGTTAACTTTTTTTATATAAGGTACAAGTTAAATAATAGATTTTAATATGTAATTTACTGACTTTTGGCTATGAAAATATATTTGTTTAGTTTAAGTAATTGTATAGACAGAGTAAATCTAGATAATATCTAAAATTGACTATAATTACTGTTGTGGGTTTGGTTACTCGATCGTCCTCCCTTATGTTCTTTTACTTCTAGACTTCAACACTTCTTCTCTTTAGTTCCTTAGTGCTCGGTCAGGAGTAAATCTGTAAAAGATTCTCCAACGATCAAGTAAATACTCTATATTGAGATTGTATAACTGATAAAAACGTACCTTATTCTATTGATGGCCTATATCTAACATATATATACATTAAATCAGTGTTAGTTGATTTTTAAGGATGTAGCCCTGATTATTAGGAAGGTACGTTTGAAGCATATGTTCAATAAACCAATCTTAGCTGATTTATTGAGGTGTCGTTCGGATTTAGTGGGTTGTGACGCTGATTTTTGTAGGATGTTTCCTTACTTGTTATTTATTGCAACTGTGTTTTTAATGTGGTTGACCAACCGATTAGTTAGTCACCGAGGTCGAGTGACGTGACTCACTCAATCTCGATACAATTTTAAACAAGTATTGTACTTTTAGAAAATATAAATAACTTAAATATAGATATTTAAACAATATTTGAACAATGTATTTATTTGAAAAAAATTATATATTGGATGGAAAATAATACAACAAAGTTCTAACATGTACTTGACTATATAGCAAATTAAAGAAACAAACTGAATTGAGATAATAATTGTCTTAAATGCCTCTGATCATTTTTAGGTAAAAAAAAAGAGCCTTGAATAATTCCTTAAATAAAGAGAATGCAAAATATTGTTAAATGCTTCGGATTTTTTATATATTGTTAATAAATACATTGCTAAATTGAATTGCTTAAGTGTAGTTTAAATATTTTAATTTAAAATAAGTTATTGTTATTTTAAATATTTTAATTAATATTTATATTTAGTGTTAAACTAGTTATAGCTAATAATAAAAGTTAAAAGTAATACTAGAAATTTTTATAAATATAAAGATAGCAAATAAATATGTTTTTATTAAAAAAATAAAAAGGATAAATAATATGTGAAACATCATAATTTAATATATGAAAAAAAAACTGGGAAAGCGTGCTTGAAAGTGAACAATTTAAATTTACAAACTTCATTGTCGTTCTTGACTTTTATCTCACCTTTTTTTTATACAAGAAACAATTTAAATTTAAATAAGGTCATTAAATAATAATAATAATAAATATAACACGATAATAAATGTAAAACATAAAAAATAAACTAGTTAAATTAAATATATAAAATACATTTTTAAATATTAGATAAATTAAGTATTTAGAAAGAAAAATATTTTGAAAGATGAAACGTGATATAAAAGTCACTTGAAAGTTTGATATTGTATGATAAATAGTATATTACAATAGGGGAAGGCCGTAGATATTGTTTGAATTGAAATGGAAGGAAAGACTAGAATTATTTATATGAATAACATATTGTCGAAATAATTTGACCAACTAAAAATTGACAAATTATTATTTTAATCTTTCAATTTTTTTCTTAACTAAATGCGAACGTGCGTGTTGTATATTTTATTTTGTATATTTTCAATTGCTGTCGGCTTAGCAGTCCTATTATAATGTTAATATTTAGATAAAATTAATCTTTATTATTCTTGAAGGAGTCATGCCTTCACGATGCAAAGACTAGGAATTATTCTTCTCATTCTCTTAAATGAATACTTTTTGACAAATTAGAACAAGAGTTTGGGTACATATGATAATGATCGAATATATGTATTTAGCAGTTTACAATAATATGGAATCAATTAAATTCAACAGTATATGAATCTTATTATTGAGTAATTGGATGATATATACTAAAAATTTAAATAAATGATTCTAATAAACAAAAGAATTTAAGAAAATAAAAGAATATATAAAATAAATCAATATATTATCATAAAGAAATAAACTGAATGAAATCATAATTATTAGTTGAAAAATAAGTATAACTATATTATAATTGAAATATGACAAGAATACGTAAAAAAGTAAAAGGTAAAGGAGATGTGATGTCAGACTCTTAAAGCACGGACCCACTTTTTTTTCTCTCTCTTTCCCTCTTTCCCTCTTTCTCTTCTCTTCAGTTTTTTCTTATAATTTATCTATTCTAAAATCTAATCATACATTCTAGTAGTAGTTTCAAACATGGTAAATTTATTTTTAATTTAAAGATTTTTCATTTTTTGTTTTTCTTTAGGATTTAATCATAAATATTGATGACAACAGTTAAGAGCAATATTCATCTCAACTAGTTTTACCATATATCGAGCTTTAGTGATATTTGAATAATATGTTTTAGGTCTCTAGATTTTGGAGTGGTTTTTCTAGTAGAGTTAAAGTTTCCACTAAAATAAAGATTTTTCAAGTAAAAGAAACTATTTATACTTTTTTTTAATAGAACTTTAGATAACTGATTTAGATAATAAGTTAATCTAGTATCTGTTTGCATATTAGGTTATAAAGTTAGTTAAACTGAATTTGATTATGAGTTTATATGAGTATAAATTTGAGATATGTATGTGATTGATGAAAGCTTGTATGAACTTGATATCATACATTTAGGAAGACAATCATCCTTTCAGGAGGAGTCAAAGGAGATTCCTAAGAAATAGATCTGAAAATGATGACCCACCTTATTTCTTAAATGAAAGGGAGTTTCTTCGTGACTTTCCAAAAGTGACAAATGTTCCATTTGAAACATTACCTGAGTATTGACAATATCATAATTTGACTAAAAGATCAATATTTTGAGATCTGCCATATTGGATGGACAATTCGTTAAGGCACAACCTTAATGTTATGCACATAGAAAATAATTTTTTTGATAATATCTTCAACACTATAATGGATGTTAAGGGTAAAACAAAGGACATTCAAAAGGCCAAAATGGATGTCATTGAATTGTGTGGCCCTGGAGACTTGAAGTTGGTTCAATTACAAAATGAAAAGTTAACAAAGCCAAAGACCAACTACATGTTCTCAAGTGAAGATGCTAAATCAATTTATATATGGATCAACAAGTTGAAGATGCTAGATGATTATGCCTCTAACATAACAAGGTGGGCAAATCATGATAAGGGAAGTATGCATGGCATGAAAAGTCATGATTGTCATGTTTTCATGGAGGATTTACTCCAAATTGTTTTTCGGTCATTCCTAGAATTTGTGTGGAATGCCCTTGTTGACTTAAGTCGATTTTTTAAATAATCATGTTCTAATACATTGAGGATGAATGATCTTGTCAGAATGGAAGAAAACATACCAATCATCCTATGTAAGTTAGAAAAAATATTCTCCCCAACTTTTTTTGATTCAATGGAACACCTCATCATTCATCTTCCTATGGAAGCAATACTTGATGATCTTGTTCAATACTAATGGATGTATCCCTTTGAAAGGTAATGATTGTCTTATTTATTTCAATGTTTACCATTCAACAAAAGATAACAATTACATGCCTACTTTAGGTTGATAGGAGATGCAAAGAGATTAGTGGGTAATTTTGCACGAGTAGAAGGATCAATCTGTGTATTCTACATACACCGAGAGATAACGTATTTATGCTCTCATTATTTCAAACATGTCACCTTATTGTTGAATACAAGTTTGAGAAATGATCCTCAAGCACATTCAAATGATGAAGTCGAATACATATTGTCATTTTTGAACAAATTAATTGTACTTAGTTTCAAGTCAATTATTGTAGGCTGTATAGTTTGTTGACTACTTTAATCTTTCAAGATTGTTCTTACAAGTTTACTAAATCAATGACGAATCGTTATACATACCATTTTTCCTGAATGGTTCAAGAGCTATGTAAGTGTAACCTCAACCCATACACGTTTTTATTTGGTCAGAAATTCATAAATAAATATAATCTTCTCCTATCACTACAACACAAGTTTATGATGAAAGGAATGTGGTAATTGGCCCAAAATTAAAGATAGTATCTTGGGTACCTAATTCAAAGGAAACATCATGAAACATGTGCTTTGTTAATGGATATAAGTTTCATACAAAGACATGGACTAATGGTAAGAAAATAACCAATAATGTCTTCTATGTTAAAATTGTTGGAGATCTTGAAGATTCTGCTAAACTTTTGTGAAGAATGTTTGATGAAGAAAATTAGCTTGAAGATGTATAGGTTATTGTCTTAGTTAGGATAAATTTGCTTAAGTGACCTTTTGCATTTTGATTCAACCTCATATCCCATAGTCATGGTAATGACCTCAAGCATAAGAGTCTTTTAAAATGTGTTTTAAAAATTTGTTCAAGTTTTAAGAAAACTGTTTTTACTGCTCTAAAATTTCAATCTGTTGTTTTGAAAACAATTGATTTATTTTTACTGCACCAAAACTGTTTTTGATTTTTTTTTTCAAAAATATGTTTTGTCTCCAAAATTTAGTTTTGTTCATATATTATGTTTTTAACTACCCAAAGGTTGATTTTGTTACCATTAAGTGCATTTTCAAAATACAACATGTTGTTTCAAGCTTTAACCTGTTGTTTTTTAACAGTTTTAGAAAACTATTATGATTTGAATCCTATAAAAGGATGGCTCAGTTTCAGTGCAAATCGTCCCTTTCAATACAAATTCCTTACTATTTTCAAGAGCTTTCTTTTAGGTTCTCATGTGAGTTAAGTTTTTTAAAGTTTTTCTTAAAAACTTTTAATAGTTCTTGTGTTGGTTTCACTTTTGGCTTGGGATTAGAAGTTCTATCAAGTGGTGCAACTGTGGGGATCCGGTTTGAATTCCTTAGTCTGCAAACAAGGTGTTCTCTTTCCTAAATCTCTTTGTAAAGGTGTATTTGTGTATGCTTCTTGATAGTGTTTCTTGAAGTAGAAAGTACTGAAATAGGATTTTTCAACTTGTATTCTTGGTTCTTGTAGGGTTCAAGAACTGGCTTGTTTGTAATCTTTTGTAAAGATTGTTGTGTTTTTAGTGGAATCCATCTTAGTGTGAGATGAGATTGGATGTAGCTCAATATTGAGTGAAGCAGTTTAAATCTGTGTGTGATATTCTTCTTTCTTAATCACTACCTCTAAAAATGAAAATTACAAATATGTGATAAAAGGAATATGTTGTTTTAGAATTGAACCTGTTGTTTTACTGCTGTATTGGTCTGGAACACATTCTGTTGTCAAGATTTTGAAAATATTTTCAGTCAGACTTAAAATTCAAGGTATCCTTAATCTTTGACAGATTTATACTAAAAAAATAAGTCACTTAAAAAATAATCTTGATATGGAACTGTTTTAGATGTCATCATATCAAACCTATTTTTAAAAGGAATTCTGAAAAGTGTTTATTGTTTTTAAATTCTGATTTGTTTCTTGATCAATTTTTTGCAGAACTGGTTTGAATAAAACTTTTAAGAAAATTGTTTCTTTTAAAACATTGTGAAGCTACTAAAATTCAAATTAAAGAACTATTTGTTTTAAAGCTTCTGTTTGAAATCAAAATTAAAGATCTTAATCTTTTCAAGATCTTGCTTTTAAAACTAAATTTAAATCTTTGATTACTCATTGTGATACTGATTTCAATATTCATAAATATAAGAACAAGCTTTGAATAGAATTCTTAAGTCAAAAATATAATCCATTAATGAAAAAAACTAATAAGTTGTTATTCTGAAATGCATCCTGAACAAGAAAATCAATCTGTTGTTCTTTAAATAAATCTGTTCTTTTACTATCAGGATTTCCTAAAGTGTGTATTTGTGAAAATTACCTAAGTACAATTTACCTCGTTCTTCAATTTAGACTCCCATAAACTCAACAAAAATGTGTGACAAATAGAGAAGATGACTTTTATGGTATAATTCACCATATATATAAATTGGAGTATGTTGCTTTGAATAACAAGATTCCCCTATTCTACTGTGAATGGTTTGATCATACAATGGATGTTGGGGCTAGATTTCATTTGTAGTATAATCTAGTTGAAATCAAGTTAAGTGGAAGATATGCACTTTATGATCCATTCATCCTTCCATAGAAGGCCAAACAAGTTTATTTTGTCACTTTCCCAAACATATTTAAGAACCTTCATGGTGGTGCGTGCCAATCAAAACAAAACATCGAGGACATGGTTGGCAACATGATGGATGAATTGTTGTATCAAGCTGATGAGACGTCTAATGTTTTACCAGTTAGAAGAATTGAACATTTAAAATGCTTAGTTGACACATCCATTGTCAAAGTACTTTGATATCCAACCACTTCTTAATGATGATGATGAAGAAGATATGGACCTCATAAATGAAGACTATTCATAAAATCACAACAACGACGATGAAAATTCAAACTTTGATAATAATAACGACTAACATATATTACTTTGAATATAATATGTTACGAACAACATATCATGAATTGTTAATTACACTAATGTTATCAACAAATATTTTTTTTTATAGAAAAAATGGTTAGGAACATAGAGAGAGATGATTCCATTGTTAGACATGGCCAGGCTAGGCGTGGAGTTCCCACATCTATGCATGGCCAACTAGCTGTAGACATGGGAAGCATCCCTTGTTTTGGTCTTTCACCAGCGTCTGATGCTGTGATCCCATTCATCCACATTATCCTCTAGCCCGTCTTTCTACACCCTTTCCTCCTCCAACCATCAACATTTTCAATTTGCTTACACCCAATCCACTTTATCATTAGACACATATTTCATCATCTTCTCACCCCTTTAGTATTCCACCACCACCGAGGTCGTCATTATCTGTTCTGACTTACCACCACACTGCCACTACACCACTCCACTAGACTTGGAGCTCTCCATTCCAGCCCACACATGCTCTCTTTACCCAACACACCCCTGATAGCTTTGTACGACCCACCCCTGTTACCTTTGTGCATCGACCCTGCTCCCATAGTCCAGTCCACACGACCACTGCTGCCTCAGTGGAGACCTCAGGTGGCAATGCAGACCATGACACCGGTGCTAATTTAGAGCACGATCTCCCTACTAGGGATGTCCAGCGTGACCCTAATGATAGGGTCATCATCTGACCTCTTGATAAAGGGTAAGTCATCTTATATTTATATTTATATTACAAATGTCTGTATGATAATGCTTAACAATTTTATTTGTATGTATTGTAGTTGGACACCAAATCATTAAGCTATTGAGGCCATTGGAAATTGCATTTGGTCTCAATTTAGAGGCCCCTATCATCATTACGATGCCATGACTGAGGAGGACCAACTTAAAAGGTGGACTAAATTTAAGGTAATTTTAATTATTAACTACAATTTCATACAAATAATCCAATTTGAAAATATGTGAGACTAACTTATGTATTCTTGTTTTTTATAGACTAGAGTCACTTAAGCCCCTCAGGATGAGTGACATATCAGAAAGATCTATGAGTCCAAATTCAGAAAATGACTTTGTGACATGTTGACCAAAGCCAGATCAAAGGTTGTTCGATATACTTGGATAGGTGAGAATGCATGGGGTGAACTTCTGAACTATAGGGATACCCAAATGTTCAAAGAAAAATCAACTCAGAATAAAATTAATCGGGCTTGAGCTCGAGGTGGAGCATTTAACCCCACAGGTTGTAAATCATACCTAGATATTGCAGGAACTTAAATTGCGAGAAATGTAAATGTCCGAAAAGTAAATTGCATGAAATGTAAATGACTGGAAATATAAAAGGAAGAAAAAGAAATCATAGGAAAAGTAAATTGAAGAAGTGTAAAGGTTGTAAACATAAAACAAAGCATGATGAAATGTAAATTAAGAACGATTCAAAATGTATTAAAAAGAAAGAGAAAAGTAAACCAACATGAATTGAATAAAAATGTAGTAAAGAAAAGCGAAACTCAATCTAGGAATGAAAAATAGGGATCGAAACCATGGTTCAATGTTCTTCTACTTCAAATGCAAGAGACCCAAATTTGGATTCCTTAATAATAAATAAAACATATAACCAACTGGTTCATATGTCCTTAAAACCCCATTTTCAATTGAAAATAGAATTTTGATTTTTAAGGGAAAACACTAAAACAAAGCATAATCTAACATGATTTTCAAATATGAAACTCATTTCCAGAATAAAATTTGTTTCAAAAGATGATACGAGAAAGTGAAAAAAAGTTAAAATAAGAAGAAATATGAATGAAGAAGAACTCAAGTACATTGCTTAGAACTCAAAATGTCAAAAACAGAAAATGATAAACTCTAAAAGCTTAAATGTACCTCTAACTACTGCCACACCTAATGACTAACCACTAACTATCTAAGTATCTAAACATATGTCTTATATAGTACTTATAAGCTTTTAATTTTTTAAAAAAGATCAGGCTTTCAATTCGGCCTAAAAGATCAATTCTACAACAAACAAAACTAAGTTCAAATTTTTCTTTAGGTGCAAAGTTGACCATCTAGTTCCAATTTTCCTCTTTCCGTTGACCATCTGTTGCTGGTTTCTATATAATTTATGCACTTTAAGTTCCTATTTTCATTCTTTATAGCATCAACATATTCTTTCAATCTTCCAAGGTCAAAGTTCGAAAATTTTCCATCAAATGATCAAAGCACACGTTAAATGATTCAAGCAAAATATAATTTGTAAAATCCATTTTTTATGATGTTTTTGTAAAAACTTTAATATTTGGGAGAAAATAGAAATATAATCTAAAACAAAAAGTAAGAACAAAAGAAACTTCAAGGAAATGCAATTAGTCTAGAAAAATACTGGAAAACTAAGAGTAATCAAGGACCACAACACGGACACAATATAAGAACTCAAACTTTTCTAGACCTAGTCTTTCTTCAGCAAGTCACCTACATAATTTTCTATCTCTTTCATCTCTTGAGGTTTGGTCTTATAACCTAATTTCTTGGGTAGGTGTCTCTCAGGACTAAGTCGATTTGATGTTCTATTCCCCTCAAAGGTGGAAGGCCATGTGGCAATTTCTCAAGAAATAGGTCATCAAATTCTTTTAAAAGATTTTTCACCCTTATAGGTAGAGAATGAAGTTATTGACTTGTTGATGTGACTTGATTTTAGATTTAGCCATTTTAGATGTGACACTTTACTTAGGATTGATATTTTATCAATTATATGGTGAGAACCCAAAGAAAATCCCCACTAGACACGAACTTAACCAAGTGGTTAAGTAAGTGTGAATGTTCACTTCTAGAGGGCAAAGGAAAAATACAAGTATATGGTGATTGATGATGAAGGGTGGAAATTAAATGAACATGGAAGGAATCATAAGAGCATGATAGAAACCAAATTGACAATGGAGGAAAAACAAGATCATAAGAACACAAAGATACATGGAGTAATGGAAAAATGGAAAAAGATGAAGGAAGGAAAAGCTTATGAGATGGAAGAGAGTTGGTCACGCCACTTGGAGTGTGTTCTTCCTCCAAGATAAGTGAGATGGCCGCCACTTGAGAGCTCTCCAATCACTCAAGATGAGACCTAATGCTAAGAGGACACAAGCCTCACAAGCACCTCACACAATTTGTGCAGAGTAACTTTTCTATTCAAATTCAACATGTAAAATACAAGGAGTATGACACCCTATTTATAGGAGATGGTGCCTTAGAAAACAAGAAGCAAGGGTAGGATGGGAAACCTAAAAATGAGGCTGCCTTTAGGGTTTGACTAAGTCAAAACCACACCTTAGACTTGTTCTTCTAAAAACTAGGTAAAAAACAAGCTAAAGTGATAAACACACCTCCCCTATTATGCTCAAGACACCTATTCCTTGCTTATCTTGCTATTTGGACCCCTCAAGTGAGCTCAATTTATTTACAACTTGTTTTATTCTTAAGAAGATTAGTCTGAAGAACATAAAATGCTCTGGTTTTTGTCCATTTCTCCCTTTGGTAGGGTCTGCTAGATCCTTGACGAGGTCTTCACTTGATTGTTGAGATAACTTCTCATGGTGTGAATGGTAATGTGCATTCTTGGTCATCTCTTTGTTGGCTTGGTTTGTATCACGCCCCCCAAGTTTGAGAGAATTCCACCTCGAATTTAGAACTCATGTAGATAATATAGTTAGTTTGTTCACATATAAGATAATGTTGGGTGTGGGATGTGAAACAAACTTATGTTCTTTGAGCTTGGGGAGTTCAAAAGGGTGAGCTCTTCTTACAAGCCATGTTGGGAAAGAATATTTGGGGATGAAAGAGCCTGGTGATAAAAATCCTCTCAAAAGGTGAGAACCCTTAGGAGGTGTTTGATGTTCATCCCAAAGTTTCTTTGTCCAAGATGTCAAGTAATTTTTATTTGGTAATGAAAAAGATAAGGAAGACGGACACCTTGGAGGTGCAGTTTGTAGCATGGCACGAGTCAACGTGATTTATTTAGTTGTGTAAGATGATATTTTGTGACTCGGTTTATCTTTTCTTTCTTGCTATTTTTCATTTTCTCTTTTGTTTTTCATTTTTATTTGGTCCTCATGAACTTCTTTGGGAGAGAGGGGTTTTAAGATAACCTTGTGCCATTGGAAGTTAAAAGAAACGTGATTAGTTAGGCCATCATGTATAACTTGTGTATCATATTGCCAAGGCCCTCCCAAAAGAATATGTGTTGCTTCCATTGACACAACATCACAAAAAACCTCATCTTTATATTTTCCTATAGCAAAAGTTATGAGGACTTGTTTATTAACCATGATTTCCCTCTCTTTACTAAGCCATTGGAGCTTGTAGGGCTTTGCATGGGAGATGGTGGATAACCCAAGCTTTTCCACTACTCTAGTACTTGCTATATTTGTGCAACTACCCCCATCCACAATTAAGGAACACAATTTGTTATTGATAAGGCACCTTGTGTGAAAAATGTTTTCCCTTTGACTTTCATCAAAAAGGTTTTTGAATTTGACCAAGCATGCGCCTTATCACTAAAAAATCTCCCTCACATGGTAGTTCACACTCTTCCTCACTTTGGCTTTTTTGAAGAGGTAGAGGACTTAGACCTTTGAGAGCTATGGTCACTCATGACAACTCCCCTTTGACCATCATGGTTCTTTTTGAAGGACAATTGGCTGCTATGTGCCCAAAACCTAGACATTTAAAACATTTTTGACTTGAGGGTTTGGTGGGTGACTTAGGTGTAGAGGTTGAGGGTTGAGAAACTATAGGATTGTAAGTGGTATCTTTCAAAAAATTGGAAGGAAAAGTTTTTAAAGAAGTTTTATTTTTGTCCTTCCATGATGAGTGGTAGAATCCATCATTATGAGTAGTTTTGAAAGAAGTTTTCTTTAAAATTTGTGATTCAACCTTGATGGCTAGGTGAACCAATTTTTCCAAAGAGGAATACTCATAAAGTTCTACAACATTTTGTATTTCTCTTCTTAAACCACTTACAAATCTAGCTATCTTTGACTCCTCATTTTCATGCATGTCAATTTTAGTCAAAGTAGTTTCAAGATCTCTAAAGTACTCATCTACACTTCTATGTCCTTGTTGAAGCTGTTGGAGCTTCAACAAGAGTTCCTTCCTATAGTGAGGAGGAACAAACCGCGCGTGCATGCATAATTTTAAATCGTCTCAAGAGATCACAGTTGGCCTCTTGTTTACCCCAATGTCCATTACAACTTTGTGCCACCATTACATGGCATAGTCTAAAAACTCTAGGGAAGCTAGCCTAACTTTTTGATCTTCTTGGACCTCATACACATTGAAAATTTGTTCTACTTTAGCTTCCCATCCTAGATATACATTGGGATCATTTTCCCCACTAAAACTTGGCAATTTAATAAAAGAGAAGAGGGCTTGGATGGTTGGTGTGGGTGGCACCTTTCATCATAGTGGTGCATCCTCCACTTTTGCTCTACCTCTTGGCTACCATAATGGGAGTAAATCCTTGAGGTTCTCATGTGCTCCCATCTCCTTCCTCTTGGTTGTCTTGTTTATTTCGTTTCAAGCCTTTGCAATCTCTCCACTAAGTGCCGCATCTCTTCATCTTTTTGGTCCAAAGACCTCTTAGCTTCTGCAAGCTCTCCCAAAAGAAAAGCCTTTTGGGGGAGATTGTGTCTTGGAAGATTCCCTGGAAGATAAATGAGCCATAAAAATTGCACAAAGAGAACAAATAATTAGTGAAAGACAAGTTAATAACTCTTGTTGAAGATGGATGTTGCCCCTTCAAGACAAAGTGTTTGATGAAGCCAAATGTGCATTTTTCTTTAGTGTTTGTGTTTTGCTTTAAGAATGTCTTAGGTATAGATTAGAGGTTGTTTAAAGTAGGCTTTTTGCAGGGTAACTCACCTCTTAACCTCTGACCATGTGATAAGAGCAAGCACAAGTTTTATGAAAATGTTTTTCACATGTTTTGTAAAAATATCTTTTACTGCATAGAAAATGAATCTGTTCTTTTCTAAATGAATAGATTCTTTTCTTTAACTGATGCCTTGATTAAGTGTATTTGAAAATCATGTTTTATGCATCATGTATCTTAACTAAGTTTTCATTCCTTCAAAACGACTGTGTTTCACTTGTTAAAGAGTTCTTGTTATCGTTTTGAAAATGAATCTGTTCTTCTGTAAATGAATAGATTCTTTTTAGTCTGGTGCCATGTTTCTCTTAAAAGGTTTTTCACGTTTTATCCTTGCACCAGGAAGTGTGACTAAGTCTCCTACATATAACAAAATCTCTCACTGCCTTTGAAAATAAATCTGTTCATTTTATTTTCAATCTGTTCTTTTTGTAACAACTTTAACTATTTTTTGAAAGTTTGTTATAAAATGTTTCCTATAAAAAGAGAGTTTGTTCTGGCTTTAAAAAGTTGTTCATATCATTGAGAAAACTGGTCTTACAACAGAGAAATAAGAGATTTCAGAGGATTAGCATGAGTTCTTGAAAGATTTTTTTAAATCACAAAGTGTGCTTGTTCTTGTTTGGTTCCAAGGCTTGGCTAGAGGTGCTGTCATTGTGTGAGCAATCTGTTCTACTGATCTAAGGCATATTTCTACATTCTCTATCAGGTGTATTCGTTTCATATTTCATTTCCTGTAAAGTGTGGTTGTAAACTCTTCTTGATAGGGTTTCTTGAAGAGTTGTGTGTGCTGGAATAGTGTTTTTCAGCAAGGTGTGCCATGCTCTTGTAGGGTTCAAAAACAGTGGTTTTTGTAATTGTTTTGAATTGTGGTTTAGTGGATTTCAACTTGGATTAGGTGGAGACTGAATGTAGCTCACTTGAGTGAACCAGTATAATTGTTTTGTATTGATTCTCTCTTAATCCCTGCACTCAATAATCGCTGATCAAACTAATCTGTCAAGAAATAAATCTATTCAATTGTGTTTGAATCTGTTCTTTCTGGGTACGTGTATACTGTTCTTGATTTTCTGGAAAACCATCTGAAGAACTTCTATGTAAATCTGTATGTGCTGTGAAACATAATTGGAATTCATGTTTTGTAAAAGTAAACTCAATCTGTTAATTGGTTTAGAAACAAGAATTGTTTTTGTCTTCAAGGGTTGTGATTAATTGTTTAGTCCTCTGATTTTATTATGTGGAAATCAATTTGAACCTTGCATGCAAATCATCTTGCCTAACGTTTGAAATCACAGCACTGTGTTACTGTTTCATTAAAGAGAATAAGAAAAATAAATCCATTCATTGCTAAATAAATGGATTTATTTGTCTCTGTCCTGTGATAAAATCAAATTTGTGCGAAAGTTTTAAAAGATCAATTGACCCCCCCTCCCCCCCCTCTTGAACTTTGACACTATTGAACCCAACAACTCTCATCACTTGTGTCACTCTTTTGTATAACAAAGAAGAGAATTGAACAAAACTCAAAAAGAAATTTATCTCAACAAAGGTCTATCTTGGTGTTTCAAGCTCTCAAATGAAAAAGGACAAAACCCTTATCACTTGATCTTAAAAGAACCACCACAAGACTAAAGAATTTTAAAAGACAAACAAGAAAAGATCAAAACAAAGAAGCTAAACCAAGTTGGAAACAGAGATGATTACAAAACTTTAAAGAAAGACAAACAAGAAAAGCACACAAAAAGACTCTAAGACACTTACTAAACCTTTAACAATGAAGTTTTCTTTTCTTTAGAAATTGTCAAAGCAAAAGGATAAAAATTCCACAATGTTAAAATCAATTTGCCAAATAAAATGAATCCACTATTTTGTTTTGGAAATGTTGCTTCTGAAAAGATTAGAACAAACAATTTGCGTAACTTCTCTTCTTCTTTGTTTTTTTTTTATACTTGTTTTTGGTTTATGGAAATAAGATGTCCATAATTTTTGTCATGCATGTTTTCATTTACTAGGGTGTGAAAGGACAAAGGAAAATCTTATTGCCTTGTGAGTGAAAGTTATTTTGTTGGTAAGGCCATCATGGATTGTATGTTTGTCAAATTGCCATGACTTGCCAAGTAAATAGGTTCAACTTTCATAGAATGTCATACAAAATATTTTCTTGATAATTGCCTATAGAAATTGGAATACTCACTTAGTCTTTAACCACTATCCCCCCATCATCCATGATCCATTGAAGTTTGTAAGTTTTTGGATGTGGTATAGTGGTTAGAGCCAACTTGTGCACCAGCCTAGAGCTACAAAAATTAACAAAAGCCACTATCCATAATTACAGAACAAATGTTTTTAAAAACTTTGTAGCGTGTGTGAATAAGTTCTCTCGTTGAGATTGTTCAAGCTCAACATGGATTTCTTCTTCAAATTTTAGAACTTCATCCTCACTAGATGAAGATGTTGGTTCGTCCTGGCTTTATATGCCTTTGTCTTTTAAAACCATGAATTTCTTATTGGGACACTCATAAGCATAATGTCCTCTTCAAAGATAACAAAAGTAGTGGATGTCTCGTGTCCTAGATTCCTTTGAGAATTCTTTTTTATACCTTTCATTTTGTTCCTTTTCTTTATTTTTTCCTTTTTTCTTTCCTTTCCCCTAGATTCCTCATATTGAGACTTGGAGGGGTGACCCTCCCTCTTATGTTCTTTCTTGAGATATGATGTGTTGGGGGTAGTCTTTCTTAGTGGTAGACCTTCGACTAAGCTGATTTCTACCCTAACACATAGTTGAACTAGATCAAGGTCATGACATGGAAACAACTTAACCCTATCCCTAATCTCATAATTGAGACCACTCTAGAACATTGCCATGGTGATCCTAGGTTCCACTCTAATATTTGCCCTCATCAACGACAACTCAATTTTTTGCTATATTCTTCTACAAACATATCTCTTGGTGGAGTCTTTGGTGTTTATCCATCAACTCCTTATCATAAAAGGAGGGATGACCTTTTCTTACAACTGCCCAAAATTTGTTCTAGTACTGGACTTGGGGCTTATTGTGAATCCTAAAATCTCTCACTAAGATTTTTCACCAATACGTGGTTGGTCCCCAAAAGGTTAGAGTAGCCAAGGACATTCTTCTCTCTTAGTCTACTCGGTGGCACTCAAATATTTGCACTACCTTCATCTCCCAATCTATGTAATCTTCTACTTTTTTTTTCCGTAGAATGGGGAAAGGTCTACCTTAGATTCCTTAGAAAATGTGGGATGTCTAGACTTATGATACATAAGGGTTGTTGGTAGTAGTCAACATTATGATGACCGCTAAACACCCCATCACTTTGAGAATAAGGATCATCATAATCGTCTCTTCTCCTACCAAACCTTCTCAATATTTGCTCTTAGTTTTTTCTTGATTATTTATGAATTGAATAAACATGTCCTTCAATTCAGCTATATCTTTTTTTTTTTCATCCAAATTTTCTCTTGATATTTGTAGGGTCGTGAAGTTTCCTAATTTTGTGTGATTATATTTGGAAGATTGTTAGTGGATGGTCCAAACATTAGAAAGTCCCCGTCCAAATCCTTCTCTTGATCTTTGCAAGATTGTAAAAGTTTCCTAATTTTATGTGGTTATATCATTTTCTTTTACAGCACCATGATTTACATTTCTTGCATACACATTACCAAATTTCCCACTCAGACTAGTCCAACTATTTAATCGGGCAGAACAGGACATGGACTTTAGACAAATGAACCAAAGGAGAACCATGACCATAACTGGAAGTGGATCAATGCATATTCATCTACACTTATCTAAATTACATCCCAAGCACATAAGTTTTAAAATGGAAACTAAATGTTGAAACACAAACACATATAATCGAGATGCAAGAAAGGCATGAATGGTACTCAACGATTTCTTATTCAAATCCGAATATGATCCAAGCAGGACCTTCGGTGGAGTTCATGGCTTTGCTGAAACTGAATGTAATCTCCATATTTGATGGCACGGTATGCTTCTGGATTATCATCGCCAACAAACTCTGGTGCAGGACCCACAATGGTCTCAAGCTGAGCTCCGTGTGCTGTGGCAATGGAAATTCTAGTGCCTTTTGTGTTCACTACTGCACGATGAAGAACGCTCTTGTATTTCCCATTAGTCAGTATCTGAGACCACAAGAAAAATACTCATTCATTTGTTTTTCAATGTTGATTCATGTTTACCAAATTTCCTATTCATGTATACATGTGTACTAATTATTATTTTTTATAATTAATAAATGGTTGTATGGTTTTTCGTAATAATAATTTATGTTCTCTTTCCTTTGAATACAAGTGAAAACAATTAATTTTGAAGCCCTTGAGAAAGTTAGCTGACATAATTCAATTTTATGGATCTCAATTAAGTATTAACTTTTTTTTTCTGAATAATTGAAACTTGATATTATCAATAAAAGGACTGAAAAATAAAAGTATCATTAAATGAAAAGTTTGAAAGAATGATAATATTAAATAAGATAAGATTTGTTTTACCTCCAGGTGATCTCCAGTGTTGACAAGAAAGGAGTTGGGTAAGGGGTTGACAGGAATCCACTTGCCTTTGTGTTGAATTTGAAGCCCACCAAGCTGGTTTTGCAGGAGAAGGGTTAGAAGCCCATGGTCTGTGTGTGCCGGAAGACCCATTGTAAGTTCAGGCTGAGGGCATGGTGGGTAAAAGTTGGCAATTAGCAACTGGGTCCCCAACTCTACATTCAACCTTTTAAGTATGTAGTTTTCTTCAAGGCCCAAGCTTCCACATATTCCTTTTAACAACTCTCCAACCACTTCCCTGCTCTTTCTTATGTATTCATCCACAGTTTCACTGCAAACAATATTCAACCACCAAAACAATCACTAACCATTAAACCTATTCTTTTCTACTAGTTTGATTGGTTGAGCTCAAGTGAACTCAAGTCCTAAACAATATACGATTATTGGGGTACTCGAATAAGCCTTTTGGTCGAGGTTTAAAGAAAATAATTTTTTCCTAGTTAAGGGTTAAGGGAATCTTTATTTTTCAAAAACCGCGTTAATGTTCCGACTTCAAGTCCGTTGACATAACATCGCTAGGGTCAATTACCGTATCCAAGGTATTGGAGTAACAATGTGTGCTGACTCGTCCCACGTTTAGCCCTCAAAATGTGGGTCAGTTTGGTCCGTCACGCACAAGGAGTGCAAGGTCATTTCACTGGTCATCCCATGTAAGAGGTAGCATGCATCAGAAAAATATTTTTTAAATTAAAAATTAATTATAAAAAAATATTTCTTCTGCTGTGGAATTAAAATTTCATCTTTGTTTTAATTCATTCAATTAAAATAAAAAATATAAAAACATTTAAGTATGAGAATGGTTAGAAGACTTGATTAAAAATAATTAAAATTTTATTTTGCATATACTTTTCTTCTATATTTATGTAAATGTCTGAGAGTACTTTATCAAAGTTTTGTTACAAAATATTTTAATGAAATCTCATCTTTATATTATTTTTTTATTAACAAATTTTAAATATAAAACTTTACTTAAAACTAAATCCACTCTTATTTTCAATATTAACTTCTTTAGATAATTAAAATAAAATATATTTTCTTTTGTACAATAAATTTTTTTTTAAATAAAATAAAAATAAAGGTCACACTGGATTAATAATGTGTGAGTGAGATATGATCTTTTTTGTAGAAAAAATAAAATAATTATTTTTATTTATACGAGCCAATGGACCAATCTGTCTCGTTCCGATGTTGGCCGCACGAACTACGGATTATGCAGGAGGGGCTAGATTAGTGAGTCCGCCTCACACTTTTAGTATTGTCATCCCTACGAAGTATTGTTTGTTTAGTAACTTAGATCTCCGTTACGATTTTATTATTAAAAAAGTGACTAAGGGAATTAAATAAGAAAAATTATATAAATTATATTTGGCCTAAATTTTTAAGTTGTGTATTATTGGACGTAAAGGGAACAATAGAAAATGTAAATAAGATTTGTAGAAAATGTAGATAAGATTTGCTTTGTATAAAATAAATATATTATCTTTGTTTTGTATACCTAAAACCAGGGGGTTTGGAGGGGACATGAAGGTGTGGGTGAACATGGCACTTGAGATAATCTCTCCAGAAAAGGGCTTTGTCCACCATGACATTGAAGCTTGTCCCATATCTTATTGGATCAAGCACCTTTTCTCCTGCGTACTCCTTTTTTTCTTCCTCACTCAGATCAAAGAAGCTCTGGGTTGCTCTAAGAATCTTCTCCCTTAGTGTCTCCGGCACACAGTGATTGATTAGCTATATAAAGAAGTTCAAAGTTAGCATTAAAACAAAAGTTGCATGCATGAGGAAAGAAACTCCAATATGCAGAACATGCAAGGTTTAAGCTTAAATATGATTGAGAGTACCATGAAGAAACCCCAATCACGGCAAGCATCGCCTAGTTGTTGGATTGCCTTGGAGCGTTCAATGGGATTGGAAGAGGTGAGTTGAGAAAAATCAATGGTGGGAATATTCTCTGTTTCATACAATATGGAATCTTCGGGGCTTTTAAGGCTAATGTAGTTGGAGGGAACCAACCTCATACAATTGGATTCAACTAATTCCTTAACACTTACCATTGTTAGTTTCTTCTGGTAATGCTCCGTCTCGGTATGAATGGCAGAATGGAGCAAGTTTGGTAGAAGGCTGCCTAGTTACATCTCAGTTATAGGGTTTTATATAGATAAGGAACCTAATCCGGAGTAGATAAGAATACTAATGCAAAGGAGAAAAGTTTCTTTAATACCGTATATACACTTAACAAACACTAATAATAATATAATAATATTTTCAATTAAAAAATAAAATTAAAAAAATTAATTTATTAATGTATAAAATGTATGTTTTCACGGTTATAATGTCAATATATTAATAATATCAATATATCAGCACCCAATAAAAATGGGTTTTATAAGTGTTAAATGAATATACCAGTGTAAGGTATTATTGTTATTTTCATTTTGACACTTTTTATGAGTAAGACTACTTTGTCACTTAAAAAAATACTTTTATTTCACATGTCATCATATTATTATTTTAATTATATTTTTTTTTATATTTTAATATAAATTATTAATATATATTATTATATTATTAAAATAAGTTATAAAGTGGAAATGTTTTGTTTGATATGGTGTCAAATAATACTTTTTTTTAATAGCAGAAGCCAACTTGGCACATGGGGTGTTATGGTACGTAGTTCTCATATAGCTACTAGCCAAAACTAGAATTGGGTTAACGTAGAAGAAGCAAATTCCTTTGCACAAAAAAAGGAAAAATTGGTTGTATGTGCGCAATTTGCAGGGAGTTAACAGGTTTTTTAACAGATACATTATATAGTTTAGGAAGAACTTGATAGCACACCGGAACCATCAAGTAGTACTAGAAAATGAAGTACATTTAACTTATCTCACAAATGAATACAATTTCCATGGTGGTCTTGTATACGTCGCCACCGTCTATTCTTGTCTCCATCAATACTCTCCATTCTACGACCCTATATGAATTCTAAAGTGTCAACACCCAATTTTATCCTGCTAATTCAAATTTAAAAGAGTTTTAATAAAAATAATAACAAATAAAATTAAAATATAAGAATAAGAAAACTAGAAAGTTAAAAATGTAAAATCTTTTGGAAAATTAAGAAATCTGAAAATTTCATTCTAATAAACAATTTAAAATTAAAGTATGTGCTAGTTCTTTCTATTTGTTTATTTGTTTATTTGTGTTATTTATTTATTTTTATTTTCGTTTTTAAAAAAAAATGTATAAAAATAGAAATGATTTTGGGGTCAGCCCATTTTCGTTTTTTTTAAAAGAGAGAGATTTTGAGCCTAGTCCATTTTGGACACCATTCTGAGAAACCCCAAACACTAACAGACCCACAAATTGCACCCCAGTTTTCTCTGCATTTAGACATTCATCCACCCACTGCTTGAGCTACTCTATGGCTAATTCTCCCTGCACCACCATATCAATTATGACCTACACTCAACACTACAAAAAAATGTCTGTTTTACCCTTATATTTTCATATATTTATATCCACAATACAAATAACATTGTTCTGGATATAAAATCCGAAACGGAAATGTGCCTTCCAAATATCACAGTCCACAGCAAAGTAATGTCTTCTAGATGCTAAAATCTGAAAGTTTTTTTTTTCATTCTGGATATAAAAATCTGGAAAAGATGACAAGGATAATTTGGGATTTAAGAAGAAATGGGGGTGCATATCAAAATTGATCTGATGCAAGAGAATTAGCCGTATTCTATAGAGAAACAAGGCCAGAAGAAGAAGCCGAAAAACGGCAAATTGTCCCTGCACCTCCATTTGTTCTTTCTGCACTTCCATTTAATTTTCAAATACTAAATATGCTCATGATATTTTATACCTGATTGGTCAATCCATAACACCTTCATTTATTGAATTAAATACTGAAATGTAAATTTGGAAGCTCAAATCAAATTCAAGATTGTAATCTGATTATACAATCCAATTTATAAATTTAAATACAAATCAGATTGTAGAATTCCAAATTAAGTTTGATAAAATTCCGGATTTAAACTTCAAGATTCTATAATCTGGTATTCAATTCAAGAAATGTAATGATCGGGTCAGCATCATGTTGAGCCCGTGGTTGGATCCATAGTTTTTTTTTCTTCTCTTTCTTTCTTCGTTTTTCTGTTATTCACGCTTTTTGTTTGAAATGTTTGTGTTATTTGTTATTGCGTTGCCTTCCCACTATGACACGGTTTTATTCTCTGTTTTGAATGTGTATAGATACATATAAATGCATACTCATACTACAATGGCTCGGGTTCTGATTGGTTTGCAGATGACGAGTGCTACAATGCTCTCACTGTCAGCGGTTCCCGTGCTACTGCAATGCTAGTGTAGCTTCTTATTTAGAATAATAGCTACATAAAGTGCTACATTTCCGCTTTCTACAAGTGGAGGCACCGTTTTTTTATTGGCCAATTTTGGTATTCCATTTCTCGCATTTTTTTCCCGTAGGGGTGAGGCCAAATTGCATGAAATTTGAGAGCACTATGTTTTTATATTTTAAGGCTTGATTTACTACTTTTGGTGTTGCATTCTCTACCTTTACATACTAATTATTGCTAGGGGTATTCACTTTTCCATTTAATGCTTCTAAGCAACTAGCTAGAAAGAGGATTCACAGTCCACACAGATTAATTCAAAATGAACATGGCAATGTCCTAGTTATGCGAGTACTTGGGGTTGTTTGATCGCGGAAGCTAGAATTAGGTGGACGAATTATGCCCTGCTTGATAAAAGAAATAACCAGGAAGCCAGAGGAAAAATCCTAACACAGCACCGAATAGAAAGAGATAGGATATGACAGTGATTGCAAGAGAGAGAGAAAAAGAAAGTTGTAATTTCTGTGTTATGCTCAATAGGTACAAGAGTGTATATAGGTGCTAGAAAGTAATAACAAAAACCCGAAAAAAAAAGTCCAAAATACAGGGGTCCAATAATAGAAATACAAAAGATATATATTTTATCACCCCCCTCAAGTTGGGAGTACAAGTTCTTCATTACCAGCTTGGATTGAAGCACGTTAAAGATGGAAGGAGGTAGATGCTTGGTGAAGATGTTTTCTGTTTGCATGGAGGAAGAGATGTGGAGTAGTTTGATCAGTCCAACATTTAGTTTTTCCCTAACAATATGACAGTCAATTTTTATGTGTTTGGTTCGTTCGAGGAAGACTTGATTGGATGCAATTTGTATTACGAACTGATTATCACAGTAAAGTGTGGCTGGTTGTATGAAAGGAATGTAGAGATCCTGTAGCAGATAGGATAACCATTGGATCTCACATGTGGTGGCTGCGAGTGCTCTATACTCGGCTTCAGAAGAACTTCTGGAGATCGTCTGTTGCTTTTTGGATTTCCAGGAAATGAGAGATTCACCAAGATAAGTAGAAAAACCAGTGACAAATTTTCTTGTCTCGGGACAAGTGGCCCAATCTGAATCACTGTATGCCTTGAGTTTAGGTGTGCTTGCTGCTGACAGAAATATGCCATTACCAGGGGCATTCTTGAGATATCGAAGAATTCAAAAGGCAGCTTGGTGATGAACTGTTGTGGGTGTTGAGACAAATTGACTAAGCTTGTTCACGCTGAAGACAGTGTCTGGTCTTGTGTTTGTTAAATAGATGAGTCATCCTATCAATCTGCGGTATGAGGATGATTTTGCAGCAGTTAGAGGATACCTTGAGTGCTTGAAGGAGGTGAAGAATGGACCATAGGTGTTGGAACAGGAGCACATTCAAGCATTCTTGTTTCATGGAGAAGGTCCATGGTATATTTACGTTGTGAGAGGTGGATTCCAGTGTTGTTTCTGGCTACTTCTAGACCCAGGAAGAAAGTAAGATCACCCAGATTTTTTATTTTAAAGTGTTGATGCAATAGAGTGGTGATGTGGGTGATTTCCTCAGTATTATTCCTCGTGAGAACGATGTCGTCAACATACACAAGAAGAGCAGTGATGTGATTATAATTAGTTTTTAAAAATAATGTGTGATCAACAACAGATAGAATATAACCATTATTAAGTAAAAAATTGGATAATTTGGCGTACCATTGTTTGCTAGCCTGTCGTAGACCATAGAGGGAGCGTTGTACTTTGCAGGCAAAGTGTGGATTAGGAACAACAACTCCAGGTGGTTGATTCATGTAGACCTCTTCAAGAAGATCTCCATGAAGAAAAACGTTATTAACGTCCAACTGTTTGAGATCCCAGTTATGAGATGCAACCAACACAAGAAGAAGCCGCAAGGTGGTCAGCTTTGCCACAGGGGCAAAGGTGTCAAGAAAATCGAGACCTTCAAGTTGTGTGTAGCCTTTGGCGACGAGGTGTGCTTTGTAGCGATCAATCGTGCCATCAGATTTGTGTTTTATTTTGTAAATCCATCGACATCCAATGACTTTCTTTCCCGATGGCAGAGGCACAAGTATCCATGTCTGGTTAGAAGAGAGAGCTTCGAGTTCGTCTTCCATTGCCTTTTTCCAACAGTCATGTTTGGAAGCATCCTCATAGTTGTGGGGTTCAATAGAAGAAGAAAAAGAAGCAATAGTGCATTCAAAATTAGAAGATAAAACAGTATATGAGACAAAATTGTTAATGGGATACTTAGAAGTTACTGTATGTGCAGATAGCAAATTAGTATGAAAATCTTCAAGGTAAGCTGGAGCTCTCTTGACCCGAGTTAATCTCCTTGGTGCAGTATTCTCCGTATTTTTCAGTGGGTATCATGGGCTCAATAGCAGTATTTTGAGTATCATAAAAGAAATCATAGTTTGAATTATAAGATTGTGGAATGGGCAAAGATAAATTGTTGGGACTCTCATTTTTATCATCTTTCAATTTATATGGAAAGAAATTTTCATAAAAGATAGTGTGTCTTGAGATCTCAATTTTATGATTTCGAAGATTAAGAAAAAGATAACCTTTAGTATGAGGTTGAAAGCCTAAAAAAATATCAGATACATATCTATCATCTAGTTTCTTTCTATGAGAAGTAATAGTGTTGGAGTAACAAAGATAACAAAAAACACGCAAAGAAGAAATATCATAAAGAGAACCATGCAACTTTTCATAAGAAGTCATGTTTTGTAATAAAGGGGTTGGAATACAATTAATAAGTAAAATAACATGTAAAACAACAAAATGCCAAAAGATGGGGGGTAAATTGGCTTGGAAAAGCAAAGCACGGTAACATTAAGAATATGCTGATGTTTGCGTTCTACAATAACGTTTGGTTACGGTGTTTCAACACAGATTTTTTGATGAATAATTCCTTTAGAAGAAAGCAGATTAGTCATTGCAAACTCAATTCCATTATCAGAACGTATAGTTTTGATAGTGGTGTGAAAATGGTTTTCAACATAAGATAAAAAACTAACTATGTGAGTTCTCACTTAAGATTTCATGCACATAGGAATGACCCAACTATAACGAGAAAAATCATCCACAATAGTTAAAAAATACTGAAAACCATGCATAGAAATAATAGAGCAAGGACCCCAAATATCCAAATGTAAAATTTCAAAGATATTAGAAGTATTGGAATGACTTAAAGTGAAAGGAAGTTTTCTTTGCTTTGCTATATGGCAAGTATCACACAGATATGGTTTTTGAACAGAAATATAAGGGTATATAGATCTCAAAACATGCAATCTTTCATCAGAAAGATGTCCCAGTCTTGTGCCACATCACCAACACTCTGCAACACCTTCACGTGACTCCGTGCAACATTTAATACAAGTAGCTGGCAAACACCCATTTCCAACGTTCCAAAACCCTTCCCATTCCAAACAATTTCCTTTGGGCTTCCATGCCAACCCACCCTCGACCCCCTTTGCCAACACCACACCCCAACGTGACCCAAAAGCCCGCACCAAACCCAACACACATTCCCAATATATTCCCACCCTCTCACATCTACCCCCACACCAAAGAAATTACTTTGGCCCACTAACCACCAACCACATCAAATATTCCAACAACTTTTCCCCAAACAAGCACCCACAAAAAATCCAACGTGGCCCTATCCTTCTCCCTCAAAACACCAACATCCGCTCTCAATGATAACCCAACAATAACCACACCATCCCATTTTACCTTCCGCACCCCTAGTTCCTATCCCACCGTGTCATCCACCACAACTCCTTCGCCAAGTTCATCCACCCAAAACCTTGAGGACAAGGTTACTCAGCGGGGGTCGACTATTGATACTGGACTCACAACCATAAGGCCCATTAGAAGGGTATCTAGGTGACTACATCTAAAAGGATCTCTTTTGTCCTTTCTGGGGATTGGATTCCCTTTGCTGATAAGATTTTGTTATACCTTTTCTATATTTTCAGCACAACTGTCTATTAGGACAAATAACTTTTCAAAGGCTATTTTATATCCCACTAGACTAAGAGAGTATGCATGTTCTTGGTTCTGTTATTTTTATCCTAAAAAGTTGTTTTTTTTTTTTCCATTCTGTTATATCTCTTTCCCAGCTCTTATTTTCCTAGTTTTCTCTGCGTTCTTCCCCTTTCCGCTCCATCACTGTATCACCGTGAATTGCCAAGTACTTGAGAAATGTTAAAAGTCCAAGGGAAGGCAAGGCAGTGTTTACAGTTCTTCAAAGTTAAGGTAGTTGATTTAAATGGTCTAAAGTAGTTGATTGTTTGTCTTAATATATTTGTCGTTTGTCTGTGATATGAACAATCTTTTTCCTGTTGAAGGTAAGTATTATGTCACTGTTTGGACTTTGATTATAGTTGTGAATGATAATATTAAACGACCTCAGGATGAAGACATTGAATCTAATGTACTGGATCAGATACTAACTCAACATACATTACATGCCCGACTGACCCAGCTGCAACACATTACATTTCGAACTTCAAATTTTCAAGTGTACAAGTCTGCCTATGTTTGTACGTCTAAGGGGTTCGTCCACAACTTGCAGAATTTTGATTTCTTCCGTATGGTATTTTTGCATGACTGCTTGTCTGTAAACAATGTAGAGAACTTTAAATAGTAATGTGTGGTTTGAATCTTGGTCATGTTTAATGAAATCACAGTTCGAGACTGCATCTACGTCTAATTAATTTGTATGTGAAGAACTGCTTTTTTGAGATTAAGTGACATTGTTTCCTAGTTCTATCAGGTGATATTTAGTGATTCATCATTCATTATGGAGATTTTTTTTATATGATATGATACTGTAAAAAACTAGTATATTTTATATTTGGTACCGTCAAAGTTAGTATATTTGATATGATACTGTCAACTGAAGAAAAGATACAACAGAGAAAAAAAAAGAAAAAAAGCACACCTTACACATATCTCTTTTAGTACAACAATAAAATATGTGAACATGAGGTCGTGACCTTTTTGATAAAACTCTAACATTATCCTTTATAATACAAAAGTTACAATGGTTTTTTTGGACTTTAATAGATGGAAGCTCTTCCATGTAGAAAAGGTTAAGAAAGAACAAGTTAGAAGACGACGGTTCCTTTTATAAATGGAATGCACGGAACTTTTTGTCACAAAGGATGATGAAGCGACTTTCTCCATATGTGTAGTCGGTGGTCGTCGATGTTGGTTATATTCTTGGGTATTGTTTTCTCACTTTAAGGTTGTTCTGCTCCAAGGAGAGTTTTGTTTGTGGATGATATAGGAAGTCCACTTCTGGTTACTGTATATGGGTTGGGATACCCCTGAAGTATCCCTTTAATTTTATTTATTCATTGCTGATAAAAAAAAAGAGAAGGATGATGTAGGTGGCACTAGAAGAGGAAGAGGGTTTAGAGAGAGGGGTGGGCTTGGCCGAGGCACAGGAAGAGGAACAGAGGGAGGGATATGGATGAAAGGCTTGGTCGATTCATGGATGCAGATGCTTCAGATGATACAGGGCCATATGTTAGAGATGATGCAGATGGTGAATAAATCTAATGTCCAAATATTGATGTGTTGAGGATTTTGTTTTCTTGAGTCTGGCATTAATTTCCTAGTCCTGGGATTGATTTATAATCCTTCTGTTATCCACATCTGACTGCAGATTCTTCATTAAAATTACAAGCATATAATTGTGTGCTAACAATTTTCTTCGCACAAGAGATTGATTATAACTGAAAAGTTAGGACTTGTGAAAATTTCCTGGATTATTCTTTTGCAGTGCTCTAAAAGTTCACCTAGTTTTGTTTTTATTTGTTATTTCAGTGGGCATCATATATAAAATGGTATGTTTGTAACTTTTTGTTTTTGTTATTCGTGTGGCTGCTGCAGTCACCTCTTTGGAAGAAATAAACAATTTACTAACTTAAAGAAATTATGTACAGCAGAAGAAAGAAGAAAGTATTAACTAAATGATTGAATTTAATGATGGACAATGAGATATTTAGTGGTTGGTTAGGGTCACTGCTTAGCTGGTTATATCTTCAATTTAAAGTAGTTTTCTTATGTTGAAACGAACTACAATGGAACTCGGAAGGTTAAAAACCTGTTGTTTGTTTTGGATGCTTTATGTGCAGTATATGATATGATTCTTTCTGTAAATGAGTAATGCTCAAAATTATTTATGCTTGGTCTGAAATATGATGCAGAGCCACCCAGGCTGGGGATTTGACAAGAAATGTCATTTCATGGATAAGCTGGTTTGGGAAGTGTCTCAGCATTACAAGTAACTTACTTTGCCTTTCAAGCTTAAACATGTTGCATTTCAAATTTGGTTAACTTCAGCTTTGATTAAAAAAACTGCTATAACTCTTGCTACATCTCTCTCGTACTTTGTAATAAATGAATTATCATTTTAATTAGACTTTCAAAAAGTGATGAAATATCTGGGCTCATAAGAATTGAAGGACATTTGAATTATTTGCTAGATAGAAATTTAGTAAGAAATAAATATATTAAAAAAAGGATTGTGCAAGTTAAAGTAATTGAACACATCAAGTTTAGTCCTGTAAAAACTATGAAGCTGTTCTAACAGAGTTATTGACTTTTGATTTTGCACTGGGAGAATAATCATCCCATCAAAATTCCAGGAATGGATAAAAAAGACAATATAATAGTAAGAATCACGTTCACAAAATTAAGATTAGTTCTAAAATTTGAACCAAATAAAAAAAAATGAAAATGATCAGTGTAAATTAAAAAAAATGATGTGAATTTTAATGTTCTTTTAGGAGCAAAAGACACGAACAAATAAAACCACAAAACAAAACTATGTAGGTATTGTTTGCTGTATACTATTTCCCTATACTATTTTGCTGTATACGATGTTCACACTAGGTTTGAGATGCAATAAGTTAAATCTTCTTCTGAAACTGAGTAATGGGTTTCTTTCTATACAAAATGTTTTCTTTAATTTTTTGTTTGTCACATGTAAGTTGTAGAAATTCAAGAAATAAACTTTCAATTTTAAATATTATACAAAAATTAAAATAATTATTCAGGGAACATGAAAACGGTTGAAAAATTCACCTAAAATTTGTTTTTGTTATACTTTTATACAAGCCATTTTTGGCCTCAACTGTACCAATCTTCTTTTTCGTTAGATTGTTCTGTATCACACAATCCTTAGATGAGAATATCAAATGACAGTTCAAATTTAAAGCAAGTTTAGAGGTAGAAACAAGATCGTAGGTAAATTCAAGCACATATAAGACATTGGTAAGGTAAAATTTATTACTAAAAGCAACAATTCCAGAATAACTGGTGTAAAAACGAAGACCATTCGACAAACTAATAAGAACTGGTTTTATACTTTTATATGATGTAAAATTAGATAATCAAGTGCAAACATGATCAGTTGCTCCTGAATCTAATATTGAAGAGCCCTTAATAGTAGTGTAGAGATTAAAGAAAGTAGCATTACCAGTTGGAGAATCCTTATGATCTTCATTGACAGTGAAAAAGGCCACTTGGTTTAATTGTACTGGGGGCTGGTTCGCAATAATATTGGTTATATTTTGCTTGATCAATGCAGATAGAACTTGACATTGTTGAGCTGTGAAGATAGAGCGCATGTCTCCATTTACCTGTTATTGCTGACAATTCTCAAAAGAAACATCATCAGTTAAAATGACATTAAGTAAAGGAGTTGTCCTACTATTAGGCGGGTTATGACCCGGAGGAAAACCATGCTTCTTGTAACATGTATCTATGGTGTGACCACTCTTACCACAATAGGCACAAATCTTCCTATTGCCACTAAACCTAAAATTCTTACTTTCTTGATTTGGGAAACCCACTTTTTTGAAACAAATATTCTCGGTATGACCAAATATTCCACAGAAAGAGCATGTAATAGCAGGATTACGACTGGCACTAGTATCGTTAATATTCGGAATAAAAAAGTTACTAGCCAATTGACGTTCTTGCTAAGCCACCAGAGAAAAAAATTTAGAAATAGGTGGTACCAGTTCCATAAGGAGAACGTGCGACCGAATGTTTCTGAATTAATCATTAAGCTCTCATAGGAATTGCATAGCTTGGTCCTCACATTTTCTTTTACTAATATCAGAAGCTACAGAGCAAGAACACTTATTTTGACAAACATGTATAAGGTTAGGTTGAAAATTATCAAGCTCATCCCAAATGATTTTGAGTTTTGTAAAATAGTCAGTCATTGATAAATCATTCTGACTCAAAGAAGATGTCTCTGATTGCAAATCGAAAATCCTAGAAAGGTCACCTTGGGAATATCTAGTTTTCAAATCGTTCCAAACATCAACTGCTACATCTATCCATATTACACTTTGTCTAATTGGAAGAGATACCGAATGTACTAACCATGAACATATATGCAAACCTTTATTTTGAATATGCTTATTTGTAGGAAGTCGCCAATGAAAAAAATTCCAGAGTACTAGATTTTTGGAAGGCATAATAGTTGAAGACCAAATGAATTTACCCCAATCACAAGGAACTCCTGGTTCCAAGAAAAAAGTCCTAGCTGATTTAAGAGTGAAACCACCAGACTAATCTAAAATCCAATTAGGAATATCCTGTTCCTCCCTAACCATGATATGATTAAAAATATGAGACATCTATTGTAAAGACAAAGGAATATTCCAATTACAACCTGTTCAAAATTGAGAGACTATATCCGGAATGCTAGCATCATCAGATAACCCTGCAATATTTGTTAAAGAAGTAGTAGAACACCATTTATTATTCCACAAATTAATAAAAGTACATGTACCAACAATCCAAGAAGTGTAGAATAAAAATGCTTAATTTCAGGGCAAAGAGATGAGAATCTATAAACCATTCTAAACTCGTATTTTGATTTAAGAACCCTGGCTTTTAGGAGAAAAGACCAAGGCCTGTTGCTATAAGCAAAGTTCTTAAGAAGATATGCATTATTTTCATGACGAAGATTAATAATCTTCAAAATCCTATTCTCAAGAGGAGAACAAATCATATCCCAATTCACGGTAACTATGCCTTTTTTCATAATATCACCAGTCCAAATAAAATTTTGACACCATTGTTCAACTTGCTTAAGAAGTGAAATAGTGCATTTATACATATTAAAGTTATAAACTAGAAATCTAGTAATCACCGTATTGATCAACTAAATTCGACCTATCATGCTAAGAGATTTACCTTTCCAAGATGCTAGCTTCAATTTGACTTTATCAGCCAAAGGTTGAAGAAATCGACACTTTGGAATACCAACAAAGATAGACACTCCTAAATAATTGAAAGACAAACAACCATGACTACAATAAAGAATACGTTGAACTTTGGTGACAAATCTTGCAGAATTATCCATGGTGAAAAAACTACTTTTAGAATTATTAACATTATTGATCAGAAAAAAAAATACACAAATTTCTAAGAGACTTATTATCTCCCATATAGAAAACAAATATGTCATAAACATATAAAATATGAAAGGGAATGAGATAACCTTGCGGACTAGCCATATATAGAATTTTCTTATCATTCACAGGCTTAGAGATACCTCTACTAAAAACTTCCTCTACAAGACAAAAAAGTAAAGGAGACTAAGGATCACCTTGTCTGACACCTCTACTGCAAGGACAAAAACCCACCAAATTGCCATTTATTCTGATAAAGCATAACTGAACGAAGAATTGTACTAATCCAGACGACAAACTAGGGGTGAAAACAAAAGCGTGTCAAAACTAATAATAAGAACTTCCAACTCAGAGTGTTAAAGGCTTTATGAGTATCAACTTTGTAAGCCACATTACCTCCTTTAACCTTTTTAAAAAGCATGTTAATAGCTTCAGAAGCAATACCAATGCAATCATGAATCTGTCTATCCTGTACAAACCCATATTGATTAGTAGAAATGATTCTAGCAAGCCACAAGTGCAAGCCTATCCGCTAGTATCTTGGAAATAATCTTAAATTTGAAATTAGCAACAACAATTGGCATGTAATCTTTAATGGAATCAACATCCTGAATCTCAGGAATAAGAGATTCCACAATATTATTCATTCCAAGGAGAACTAAGTTTTATTTAAAAAACTGTTGAACAACATTGCAAACATTCGTCCCAATAATTTCCCAGCAAGAATGATAGAAAACACCACCAAAAACCATCAGGACCAAGAACATTATTACCATTAAGATTAAGAACAACATTCTTGATTTCCAAAAAGGCAGGACATTTAATCAACATCATATTCTCCTTAGAGGAAACTAGCTCAGGAATATAAGTACCAATAAAATCTTCCATATTACTTGTATCCAAAACATTATAAATAGACTCATCATAATTATTTTTATAAAAGTTCAAAATATGATCCTCAATGAGTTTAGGATCCTCAATAACCTCATTATCAATCTGTAGACGATGAATCCCACTAGAGTTATCTCTCCTCTTGACCACATCATGGAAAAAGATGTATTTCGATCCCCATCTTTAAACCATAACATCTTAGCCCTTTCTTTCCAAAACAAATATGGACAGTGAAGAGCATGATCAAGCTCCTCCTTAGCAATGTTTTCTTGACAGATAAGCCCATGAATATCAGACAAACTTGTTGAATACCAAGGAGGAGACCTTGCTTAAGAAGAACTGCATTGTGAACATTACCATAAGAATTTTTATTCCATTCTCGAAGCTCAATTTTCAACCTTTTTAACTTATGTTGCAAAATAAACATAGGACAACTAACAACCTTATTAGCCCAAGAATCATGAATAAGCTTCATATATCAAGTTTCATAAAGTCACATAGAAAAGAAACAAAAATTGCTAACCTTCCTTAAAGAATTACTAGCAATACTAGCAAGAACAGAGGAATGATTAGAACAATTTTTAACAAGAACCTAACAAGTACAAGAATCTCATTCATCCATACACACTTCATTACATAAAGCTCTACCTAGTCTTCTATGAATTCTATGCAACCATATCCTTCCATTACACCAAGTATAACAAGATCCAGTAAAAGGGATACAAGAAAGATCATTGGTATTAATCCAATCAAGGAATTCATTACAAGAAACCTGATTAGGAGCCATCCCCCTTTGTTGTCATCTGCCGAGAGCACAACATTAAAATCTCCTAGAATACACCAAGGCCCTGTGAAGAAACTAAGATCCCTCCACAAAAATCATCTAACCAAGTATGTGTTAGCACCATAAACACCTGCAAAGCTAAAGCATTTATCATGAAGAAGGCAAGTTACAAAAATAAACTGAGCATTGACCAAGAAATTTTGGACAAGATTAGGAACCGACAAACACCAAGGCTTAGCAGCTTTATCAACAATAGGAAACGTAGCCACCAAATGCATATTAACAGATTTGAAAAGGACATCCAAAGCATCAATGTACGACATCATAGGTTCAACATGAAAAACTAGGAGGGTGTAGTTTAAGTAAACTAATCAACATCTCCACAATTTTGTAGTTTCCGAGTCCTTTAACATTCCAGAAAAATGAAGATACCTTCATTGTGACGTTGAAGAGAGAACTGCCTTAACAATTTTTTAGATTTACCAGTCTCCTTAGGTGGTCCTCCTTGTTTTTCTTTTAGTGTGAACTATTTCCTTCCTAGTATCACTGGCATGTTCTTCCATCTCATTAGGATCAACCCAAAATTTTGAGACAACCCAATTTTCAACAGTGATATGGTCAGAATTAAATTTAACAATGGCAGTCGAAATAATTGACGCACTAATATGAGGATCACCTCCCACATTTGTAGTTTCCAAACCATCAAGAGAGGAAAAGTGATTTTGTAGGACCAACATATCATTATCGGGGAGTAGTGCTTTAAACATCCCCAAGAGATTTAGCCTTCCGAGGGGAGGTATGACATGATGGAGATGGTACAATCACAATAGTAGATACCTCCACATGATGACCATCAATAGGAGTCTTAATTGGTGCTTTAGTATCCCTTGGTGATTTAGCCATCTGAGGAGAGGTAGGACGCTACGGAGATTGTACAACCATAGGAGCAGAGACCTCCACATGATGATTATCAATAAGAGTCGTAACTGAATGTACTACAAGTTGTGACTCTGAGCCCTTGGCTTGCATAACAACAGGTGAATTCCTTACCATCCCCGGTTTTGAAATATCCGAACTGGGAGTGAACAACCCCTGCCTGGGTGAGGACTTATCATGATCCGAGGCATATCTACAAAATCATCCTCCCCTCCATATGTTTTATCAGAAGCAAGGTGACCCAAATGTGACCCTGCATTAGCCTCGCCAGGAGCATCAATTGTCAATTTATCAATATGGCCTTCCACGAGTTTCGGCTGTGGATCTTTCTTCCGATACTCTTTATGTTGTTTAGGAACCGTGACCCTCCCCTGTTCCCGTTCATTAGGAGTTGTCTTCTGAGAAGGTTTATGTTGAGGTCCAGGAACACGAACCTGATGATGAATCACGCGACATTGAGCAAGCTCATGCCCAATCATCTTACAGTGAGAGCAAAGTGGAGGGAGTCATTCATATTCCACATCAGCTACAAAAAAAAGTCTGGATGTTCAACTAAAAGGTGATTGGGAATAGGGGAGAACAAATCAATATGCATCAACACTCTAGCAAACAAACCCCTATTCTTTCTCATGGTATGATCATCCAAAGGCAAAGGAGTACCAAGAATTCTCTGGTGATGGAAAATATCACCCTTGGTCTCCAATACTCCAAAGGAAAATGGTAGATTCTAACCCAGGCCTGAGTTTTAGTACTCTTCATAGTAGTTGGAAACAAAGTCTTTTGTCTAGGCAAACAATCTCAAGAAACCAGGAGATAATTGCAAAGAACTCATCCTGAGGGCTCATCGCATGTCTTCTAAAGAAGCGAACTCAAACTCATAGAAACCCTTCCCAAGAGGAATTGCTTTCCAAGGTCCAAGAGTCTTCCATACCAGATGCAACTTTTTAGTTAAATCAATGTGTGTGAGAGGTTTACCCCCCTTAGATAGAATAATCCAACCATGTAAATGAGTCTTGCAATCCTCAAGACCAGCTAAGTAATCTACCTCATTAACCCGGAAAACAACCATGTCTCCCTTAATACAAGGAGTAGGTAGTTGGGACAAAGGAATGTCACATGTATTTCCCAAAGCCTAAGCAAAAGTATTCCTTTGTCCTGGCATAGAAGACACTTTCTTATTAGGGAACACTTCTCGATCCATCAAACAAGCCCATGGGATGAGGAAACCTGTAGAGCCCTTTGCCATTCTCAAAGGCTAACAAGCTATCGACCAGCCCACGCCAGCCACCACCGTCTCACAAGTCGCACCACCTAAAAATCTTGACTTTGCCACAAATGTTGATAAACATTGTGACTTTACCACAAATTTCGATAAAAATCATGACTTTACCACAAATTAGAACTGGTTACATGAAAAATGTGGCAACTTTGGTTGTGTGCAATAGAATTTCCAAGAAGAAATTTAAGGAAAGAATACACCTTGGATGCAGACATAGAGAGTCGTTGCGCCACCACCAGCTTCTCGGCAGACTGCCATGCTGCCACCGACCAGCACCTATGACCCTGCGTCACCACCGTCCACCACTAAGTTGGAGAATGAACAACTACCCACACAAACCCTGACAACACCAAAACCCTTCGGAGGAGAGAGAAAAGAGAAAAATCTTATCTCACTTATATGTTTCTTACAAACAGGAAGAGTTAGAATGAAATTGTTATCATTCTTCTCATTGTTTGATAACATAGATAATATTTTTTATAATTAAAAATAGACATATTTTTTTATATGTCTTATTGTTATAATATATATATTTAGGTTGTCATATCCAATACTTCAAGCTGTTCGGCTTGTTTTCATGAAGTGAATTTATTTATTATCTGTCGCAGGTTGGCGCATCCATTTTCAGCTACATATTACATTCCTAGTACATCAATCAAAACAAAAACTAAACGATGAAACAGAAGCACGATTCAGATACAAGAATTGCGTCATGGATGTTGCCTAATTGATGGTAGGAGTTTGTTAATTTGATTCAGATCCTAATACGTTCCAAGCAAGTCTTTGTATCGAGTTCATTGTTTTGCTGAAGCAGTATGTAATCTCTGTACGTGATGGAACGATATAGTGCTGGATTATCATCTCCTACCAGCTCTGGCGCAGGATCCACTATGGTGTCAAGATTGGGTCCATGTGCAGTGCCAACGGAGATTCTAGTGCCTTTTGTGTTCACTACAGCACGATGAACAACGCTCTTGTATTTCCCATTCGTTAGTATCTGACCACAAAAATTGCACATTCATTATTTTCTCAAAGCTGAAAGTGAAGTGCATGCAAAAATAGGGAATGAATTTTGTTTTACCTCCATGTGATCCCCAGTATTGATGAGTAAGGAGTTGGGTAAGGGGTCGATAGGAATCCACTTGCCCTTGTGTTGAATTTGAAGCCCTCCAAGCTGGTTTTGCTGCAGAAGAGTGAGAAGCCCATGGTCTGTATGTGCAGGAAGACCCATTACAAGTTCAGGCTTAGGGCATGGTGGGTAATAGTTGATAACAAACACCTTGCACCCCAACTCTACATTCATCCTTTTGTGTATGTAGTTTTCTTCAAGCCCTAAGCTTAGAGATATTCCTTTCAGCAACTCTTCAACCACTTCTTTACCCTTTCTCATGTACTCCTCTACAGTTTCCCTGCAACCATTCAACGCAAAAACAATGATTGAAAAAACAAAATTTTCTTATACAATCTCTATGTTATGAAACCAAACAAATAAAGCTTTATCTAAAAAAATCAAGGCTAACTAAGTCATTAGCACAAGAATTGTCTTCTCTCATTCTCCAAAATCAAGGCTAACAAATTCAACAATTTTATTCAGATGTTGGATGGAATTCGGCTGAGAGAACCAAATGGCCTAACTCTTAGATTGTACAAGAAAATGGGAAATCATGGTTTTGGGACCCTAAATTCTTTTGTCTCTAATTTTTATATTTTTTTAAAAGTAAAGATTTTTTTCGATAATTATAACTCAAAAAATTAACTTAACCTATGAAATTATTTTTACATATTTAAAAAAATACTTATTTCAAAATCTTAAATCATTGCATCGACCACTATATTACAAATTATAGTGCACAATAAAAAGTGAGACTTCCACCTTTTCAATGACATCCCGTGATACTTCTTTTTCTTCTTTATTGAGATGTACATCTTTCACAACTACTTTAAAATCAAAATTCTTCTTTAATTGAGATGTATATCTTTCACAATTACTTTAATTTTTTTTTCTTATGGTGACTTAGTTGTGGTGACTTAGTTTTCTTTTCCTTATTTTTTTTTTCAAATTTTTTTTGAAAGTCATAAAACTCAAAAAAAACATCAGGAAGGTACAAAATTGGAGTAAAAAACTCAATTTTTTTTTTATCTTTGCATTAGAAAAATTGAATACAATGAATTTTCTTGTTAACTCTCCTACACACGCTCAAATGATGAAAAAAACACTCAAATGATGAAATTGTTTTCTCAAATGCATTGCAGCTAGAATAAAGGTATGCAATTGGAAAGAAGGTATGAGGGTGCGGAGGTGGAGTTGAGGTTATGCTTCATGTAGGGTTATTTAAAATTTCTACAAAGGTTAAAATCGATTTTTCACAATTAAAATGGAGGTGTAGGAAGAAGGTATGGAGGTGGAGGGAGAATTTATCAAATTTTAAAGAAGAAGACGGACAATAATATTTGGTGAATAGTAGAAAATGTCGACCATATAATAGACATTGACTAAGTTAGATATTATTTTAAAAGCTAAAAACTATTGGTATCTAAAATATTTTTTATTATCAATAAAAATTTATAAAATAATTTTTAAATTGTTATTTAACATTAATAATCACGATTTTAACTACTAATTACTTTAAATTCTAAATTAATCACTATAAAAACTAATTTAGAATCTAAAGTAATAACTTTGGTAAATAATGTTAGATACAAATTTATAAACTAGTTTATAAATTTGTATTAGTTATAGAAATTAATTTAGATACTAATAAATTTTTTTAATTTATAAAAAAATATCTAACTTAATTAATATAGTAACTAATTATTTTTTATTTATAAAATTATTTATTTTTTAGTATTTTTTTTATAATGTATTATCAATAAAATAAAAATATTATTTATGTGACATCTATAATTAATAATACCTCCATCTGATTTTATAATAACTACTTTAATGATAACATTAACAATAACAATATTTTTTTTCATAAACTCCAAAATAGAAAATGGGGTACTCCTATTATGTAGGTTGGTACATATCGCACACTTCTTTGTCTCCCATTAGGTTTAAGAACTTTTCTTGTCCACCAATAGTAGTGCTGTACTACGTGGTGCAAGTCGGACATATAGCAGAGGGTTTTCATTATTTTATTATGTCCAAAATTCCAAAATTTATTTTGGAAGGCAGGGCTAAAAAATTGTTAGAAGAACTATAGAAGAACTTGTATTTAATAGAATAAATATATGTTTTTCCAGTAGAAAAAAAATGATAGAAGTTGGTGTAGTTTGATACGAGAGAAAGTTTAGGTAAGAAAAGAAAGAGTGGGGAGAAGAGTACCTAAGAGCAGGAGGCTTAGAAGGAGCATTGAAGTGAGGATGAACAAGACATTTGAGATAATCTCTCCAGAAAAGTGCCTTGTCCACCATGACATTGAAGCTTGTCCCATATCTTATTGGATCAAGTATCTTCTCTCCTGCGAACTCCATTTTTTCTTCCTTGCTCAGATCAAAGAAGCTCTGACCTTCCCTAAGCACCTTCTCCCTTAGTGTCTCCGATACACCGTGATTGATTACCTATATAAGCAGTTCAAAGTC
>Ga0123342_1000143_pt1 | contig 89904 bp, 58 predicted proteins | sample Turbeawhitnodule_FD_89960 | JGI IMG/M metagenome (GOLD analysis project Ga0123342, IMG submission 89960) | Root nodule microbial communities of legume samples collected from Mexico - Turtle bean Mexico white nodule | ecosystem: Host-associated > Plants > Roots > Nodule | place: Mexico: Nepantla...
AAAAAAAAAAAAAAAAAACAAGTAGAATGAAGAAACTAAAGGAAAACAAAAACAAAATAATCAGTGTGAAATAGTTTAACAGAAACAAGTAAGTCCTCGAGTATAATCCAGAGGAGTGTAAAGAGTGTTACCATCTTTTCCGCTTAATTTTTGAAGCGGGAAAGTGTTTCTTCTGTCGAATTGAATCTACCAACAAAAATTAAACAGAGTGTTAGAAGGCATCAGATCCAGAGGTGAAGTATTCAGTGAGGTATAATTGAAAGGGGAATCTGAAGAGGGAAGAGAATAGTGAAAATGGGGACTGAGAGAGAATTTACCAAAACACGATCTGAGATTGGAGAGTCGCAGATTTGATATCAGAAAGAGAGAGGTTTCACTGATCAACCATGGTGAAATGGTTTCACTGATCATAAAAATTTAGGGTTTAGGGTTTATCTTGTATTTTATTTTTTTTCAAACCCAAATAAACTAAAAAAAATACATATTTATTTTATTTGACTAAAATTATATAAATATATGCTATAATTAAATCATTTATTTAAATATATAAATTATATTTTATCTATAGCTAGATAAATTCTCCAATTCTTCTATTATGTCCTTCATTATGTAATTTTATTTATGACATTGTATAATACAAATTATATTTTATCTATAGCTAGATAAAAATTTATTTTTACTTACATAAAGCAATATTTTTTTAAAGTAACTATCTAACTCAATTTAAATATAACTGTAAAACTTCTATACCAAAATTTTATTTTTTTAAAAATAAAAAATTGAAACTTTTAAATATAATAAAAATTTACAAAATTATTATTATTATTTTATATTTTTTAAAATAGAAATGTGGACTTACATAAGCCTAATACAACTGTTTCCACTGGTATTTATAATGAAGACTTAAAATTATAATATATTAATACTGAGAGAGTTTAAACTTTGAAATTATATAGTTTGTGTATAATTTAAGAACAAACATTTTAAAGCAAACTTTGTGGAATATATGAGATGTGTTTTGAATAGGATTTGCATAACAAGTTTTTCATAACATTTTTTTTTATAAAATAGATAAAACCAACCATTTTATCTTCTTTTTTTCCTTTCAAAGAGTGCAATGACAATGAAGAATGGAAGTGGTGTATGGAAGAGGATACTTTAATTCTTTTGCTTTTAGTATAGGGGTGCACTAGTAATCATGTCGGTTCAGGAAGAAAAAGCCCAAGAACAATGGGTTGTTTCATTATTAGAAAAAACAGAATCAGTATTGTCAATTTTCCTTGCATGTAGATCTTCATCAATAGGTCAAGGCAATTACTTTCTGCACCATATAACAGCACACAATTTCAGTGTAAAAAGACGAAAATGCCCTTAAATAAAATTGGATACATTTCAAATTACATTCATGACTCCCTTTTCCAAAATATGTTTATGGATTTTTTTTTTTCAAAACAAATTTATTGTATTGTGGATTTTTTTTATCCAAAATGGAATTTTGATTTTTTTTCTGGATTTTTATTTCTGAAACACAATAATCTCCTCCCGATCTACTTTTCCATAATATATTATTTCCAATTTTGGATTTTCATTTCCAAAAATTTAAAACTATGTACCATGTGGTTAAAAAGATTGGGTGTAGAAAGATTTTTCATGGTTAATGTAATTTGATGATTTTGTTGCAAAGACTATAAAACTTCAGTAAAAATACAGTTGTAAATCAAACGTGTATACCTATATTGCAAAAGTTGAAACTTAAGATGTTTCCATTGCAAAAAAAATAAAAAATTGGAGGTTGTGGAAGATCTTACAAGATATTCTCGGACGAGAGACTCTCAAAAAGGTTGTGAAAATGCAACAGCTTTTCAAAAAATCCACAAAACTGTACAGAGTTCACATCTTCCTCAAGATTGTGTCTTTCATAATCTTCGCACGTCTTCCTCCTCTTCAGATGGTCTCCCACCTTTTCCAACACATCTCTGGCATCAGTTACGAACCGCCGGAACCACTAGAACAACACTCTCCCTCTCATTTTTCGTGGATTTTTTAGCTTCTCTCCTTGCATATAAATAAGAGGCACGAGAAATTCTCCAACATCACATCTCACACTCACGCACTTCCTCTCTTATTTACTTATTCATCTTTCTCTCTTTCTCTCTTCCTCTTTGTTCTTCTCTTTTAAATTATAACATTTTTTTGGTTTGTTGGATTCTTACTCTTTTAAAAGTAGCTTACTAGTTATGATCCTAAAAATTTTCCAAAAAAATTCTATTGTATTCGGTAGAACTTATACAATACATCGTGGATAAGTCCTTAGATCGAAAAATCAACTTTGTTCATGTTTTAAATTCTCATTTACTATAAATACTATTTTTTTTATATAGATCCTTTTAGTACAAGTAGCCAATAGTTTACTTTTTCACACAACTTTTTCCATGAAATTTAGTGCACCAAACCAGTTGGAAATAATTGATTGAATTTCCCACCACAACTTGATCACAACTTGTTCCAAATATTGCAGGACTAAGGAAACAACATTTGTAATAACTATTAGAAGTAAAGGCTAAAGTTTTGATTGAATTAGAGAGTGAAGAATGATGTTGTTGGTACATTTCTAACCAAAACATGGTCCACCACAAAGAACATTATTATCCACCCCTCACCTACGAAACTTACATATTCACATGGCTACTTCCACATGTTCTGTTTCACATTCAGCAACGGCTAGTTGACCCATTCTATCTCTCATAAATCAACTTTATGTTCATATCTTATCTCTAACTATATTTAAAAACAAATTCAACGAGTGTAATAATCACATTAAAAATTACTTTATTATAATTTTTAATGTATAATTAATAACATAAAGTATTCAGCCATTCAATTATCAACTCTGCTTCTGATCTACTACTTTCAGAATATCTATAGTTTTCGTTTGCATTTATGTGGCGGTTAATAAAAGAATGAAAAAATAAAAAATATTTATCTTTTAATCCAAATCTCTTAACCATTAAGTCAATCCAAGTACATTCTTTTAGCTAATTATAGAATATTTTTCTGTACTTTATATAAAAAATTATAAAAAAAATTGTTCTTTAATAAGCAAAGAAAAAAAAAATGGCGGTTGAACTTGACTCATTAAATGTAGTCACGACGGCGAGCATTGCAAATGACAGTGTTGCCGATCAAATCGAGGAAACAAAATATTAAATAACTTTTTATTTTATCTCTTTAAAAAAAAAAAACGCACGTCTTGTTCTGCATATTTTTAAAATTAAATTTTCTATTTTAATTATTATAAAATTATGGAGTTATAAATAAATTATATGATAAAAATTAAAAGTAGTTTTTTATATAATAAAGAGAAAAAAATAAGAAAATATTGAACCGTGTAGCATAAACACGAACAATAATACAATACGGATATCGACAGAGAAATACATATAATTTATAAAGTGTAGAACACAGATATACATATAATTTCTAAAATGTAAATCTATATATTATATAATATGAATTATATATAAAAATTTATGCAAATAAATATGTTTTAATTTTTTAAGTAAAAAATTATTTTTTATGATGCTGATTTAAAAGAATTGGTTCATTTTGTTTATAATCATAACAAAACTTTGTGTAATAAATTTAACTTTTTTAAAAATTAAAAAATATATTTTTTAAATTATTTAGAACTGTTTTAGAATTATCAAAAAATTCAATATATATTTTTTAAATTTGATCCGTTATTATTATATTCTATAAATATTTTAAGGATGTCAGTGTTCAAGTATCAAATACGTTATTTTTATATTCTACAAATATTTTAAGGATGTCAGTGTATCATATCAGAATGTGACGAGTCTCATTCGTAATGAATGAATGGTAAATTTGGTGTTGACCAACAGTGTTTGCATTGATTTTTTTTGTTTGTGTTTTCACGTAATGTTTATTATAACAGAGAGACGCAGTAGGTCAGAAGATCACGTAAATGTGAAGGATCAACTAAGCCCAAAAACCTTGGCACGTGCTGAACATGATGCTTCCACTCTCCCACACTTTTTTCATACATGTTTTTGTGTTCATATAAATTTGAGTGCAGAGAAAGTGAAAGGATTTTGCTTTCTCTGTTTCTTCAAAACCAAGCATAAAATCCATTCATGGCTTCACCACTTCACAGCAGCAATAGCTTAGCAATGGAATCTCAAATACGCTGTCGTTTTCAGTTCGTTTGAGCGTCACACATCTCAATTCAATTTTGTTCATAATAAGTAAGAACAAACACTTTCACTGCCTTTGTTATCTTAATCCATTCCAATCCCAAACCCAACTATTTTTTTTATGGGGAACTGTTGCGTGAAGTCGGAGAAATTAACGGCCGAGATAGTGCCACGCGACGGGGCGCGAGTGTATCCCACCGTCCGGCTGCACGGCTCGCCGAAGAGCATTCTCGCGGCGTACATTCGGTTCGCGCTGCTGCACAGGGCGGTTTCGTTGGACTTCGTGGAGACGGAGCGCGTGGGAGGGGGCGAGCCGGAGGGGGCGGTGACGCTGCAGGTGGGATCGGAGGTGGTGTCGGGGTCGCGCGAGACGCTGCTGCGTTTCATCGACGCGCGGTTCCCGGGGCCCTCGGTGAGGGGCGGGAACGGGAGGGAGGTCGAAACGGCGCCGTTGCTGGCGAGCTTGACGCGGGTGCAGCACACCAGTATGCTGTGGCACGTGGAGCGGATGGTGAGGTGGGCGGAGGATTTGACGACACGTGGCGGAAGGAAGACCGTTGATCCTTCCATGGGACTCCCAGGATGGAGATTAGGAAATTCGCCAGGAGCTACTCGGAGCTGCTTGAGATCATGATGGAGCACGCGCAGATGGAAGAAACCGTCTTGTTCCCTATTTTTGATCACGCCGATCGAGGTAGCTACCAACACAATTTTCATGTTTTTTTTTTTTAATTTTTGTTGTTGTTGTTGTTATGGTTTTATGAGATTCTTGTCACATACTTTGCTGTATATGGTTTGGTCATAAAGCCCATGTGAAATTTTACTTGCCTTTGAAGCAATGTTGTGAATGGATGAAGGAACGAATATCTGTGTTATTTGGTAATTGTTTCTCAAAAAAAATACAGGGCTTGCTAAAGCTGCAAAAGAGGAACATGCCAGGGACCTACCTCTCATGAATGGCATAAAAGAAGTCATAAAATCTGTTGGGGTTTTGGACTCCGGCAGCCCTGATCACCAAGAGGCTTTGTACAGCCTTTTTACCCGGCTGAAGTCATTGCTGGTATGTTCTGTTCCTAGTAATGATAATTCTATTTGTCATGCTCTAAATTTGGATTTTATAAATTCTATTTGACTTCTGGCATGGTTGAAAATCTGTTGAGAAATAAGAAATCTGATCTGGGATGTGGAAACTGTAACTATTAGTGTGTGTTTGGAAACGGATCTCAGATGTGATTTTTTTAGGTTACAAGTGAACACCATTGGTTTTAGAATTTGTGCTTTTCACAGTGTGAATGTGTTTTTTAGGGACAAAATGTCTTTACAAAAGCACGCTATTAGCTTCTTAGTAGATCTGAACAACCAAATCTGGATTATGGAACCAAACACACTATCTGTGGCTTGATCCATACTTAGCAAGAAAAGACTTTGGCAATTGTATTTGATTTGCATTTTCTCTAGTTCTTTTTACCAATGTCAATTTGATATCTGTGTGTGTGTTTATTGGGGGTGTGATATTGTTGATAATATTTTAGGGGCAATGCAAACAACATTTTGCGGAAGAGGAGGTGGAATTACTTCCACTTATGGAGGCTTTGGAGTTGAGTAAAGAACAGGAAGTGAGTGCACTAGAGCAGTGTTTTGATGTGATGCAGGGAACACACGGTCGGTTATTGAAGCTTCTTCTTGAAGGTCTCCCTTCTTGTGATGCTATGAAGTATCTGGACTTGATCAGCAAGTGTAGGGACAAAGAAAAAATGGAATCTATGCTCAAGATGATAGTTAAGTGATGATAGATCTTGTTAATGGGTTCAATCTTTGTGCACACATGGATGAACTGTCAGGCTTGCTTTGTCCATAGATGTAAAATTGCTTTTTTTTAGCCAATTCTTCTTCTAAAGGAAACAAGTACCCAGCATATGTGTGGGGTTTCATGGTTCGGCTTTTGTGACCTGTGACATTCTGCTTGAACATGTCAGCCTGGCCTTTCGGTTAAGGAAACAGAAAGAAGGACAGCATTTGGAAAAGCAGGGTGTTTTCTTTTGCTTTTTTCTTTTCCTTTTCCTCATGATAGTTTGGATAAGGTTGTCATGAACACGTTCCTAAATAATGTACATCCAAATATATTCAAAAGTAAGTTAAGTTTGCCAGATTGTTTTGATTGGTAACTTCACATTTTGTTCAAATTATTTAGCCAAGTTCTTGTTTGTCCATTAGCTGATAGCTCACAAGGTGTCTCTTCTAAATATCCCTTTCCTCTGGCTAAAGCATCAGATTCAAAGCTAGCTTCCTTATTACTACATAAAATTTTCTCTTTTTTCTGGATCCATTGTTCAAAACCTTACAAATTCAAATAACTAAGGTAAAAACTTGAATGCCTTGTTAGTTGAACAGGGACAGAGATACTAATCATTTGAAAATAGATATATCAAATCTGTAGCTGGAAGAATAAATTCATTATTATCTATAAATGTTTTACATAATTTAGTCAGCCATAACATCATAACTAACCATGGTCATTTGGCTACCTATTTAAACCAGTAACATAGCCAAATTCCATCACCCCCACACCATCATCAAAAATTTTCTGTTATTGTTATCATTGTCACTGGTGTCTACAATCTACTCTTCCTATCTTAACCACCTCACTGCCATTATATCATTAATAATATGCCATACATCTCATTATTGTTACCTTCACTGCACTCATCTTCATTACAGTCACACACCATCACCAGGGGAGAAGTTTCATTATCACCAGAACCATTCAACCACTAACCACCCCTTCAACTTTAAATTTGATTGTTACCTTTGCCCTAATAATGGACTTATCATAAAGTAATTGTGTAATTTTAAAATGCTCTCTCAGTGTAACCTGTCTCATTTGATTTTCTTACTTCTGTTTCAAGGTTTCATCATCCATTTTTGGGTTAAAACCACAGAAAGTGGGAAAATGGTGCATGAATGAAATTGTATCTCATCTTAATCTTTGTGTCATGATATATATAAAAGGAAAAGGACAAGAATGGAGACAGAAGAAAAACTAGGAGGATTTTTTGACAAAAATAAGACAGATGCGCATTTTTATTAGAAAATGATCATGGGTAGGATGCACCTATCACATTATAATTAATATCTATTTTATATAACAGCTTAGATTATTGGGATTTTGACATGATGGGGTTATTTTTTTTTTCCTTTTATCAAAATGAGATTCGTTTAAAAAAAATTACAAATTTAGGCAAATCATGTTAATTCGACACGACTTCATATGCACAAATCGTCCCAATTAGACAGGACTCTGTCATGTCATATTGAAGTCGTGCCAACTTGGCACGACTTCTGCCCTATCATACTGAAGTCGTGCAACTTGGCACGATTTCTAACATGTCATACTGAAGTCGTGTCAAGTTGGCACAACTTCTGCTACGTCATATTTTTTTAAAAATTTTATTGTTTATATATTTGGTAGTAAGTTATGTAGTGTTAAAAATTAATTTGATACATAATTTTCTAAGAGTGTTAGTCTTAAGGAACAAAAAATTGGATAATCAGCTTATTCAAACTTTAAGTCATTAACTCTTGAGGACATTGTCACCGGACATGGTTTCCCACTAGCTAAAAAATATATTTTGATATTTAATGTCTCATGTAGGCAAATTTTTTATATTTTGATATTTAATGGCGCCGGACATGATCCATACACGATTATCCAATTTTTTGTTCCTTAAAACTAACACTCTTAGAAAGTTATCTATGAAATTAATTTTTAACATTACATAACTTACTACCCAATATATAAACAATAATTTTTTTTATAAAAAATAAAAAATATGGCGTGCAGAAGTCGTGCCAAGTTAGCACGACTTCAGTATAACGTGGCAAAGTCGTGTCAAACTGAAACGATTTGTGCATATGAAGTCGTGCCGAATTGACACGACTTGCCTAAATTTGTAATTTTTTTTAAACGGACACTATTTTAGTAAAAAACAAAAAAAATAATCATGGTCAAAAACCCTAATAATAATTCATTATATTAAACAAAACTATGCATCTATTGGTAGAAATTACAGTATATTAGAGATATTATTTTATAGACTAAAAATAAATTTGTACAAATAATACTTAAAAAAATATCTTACATACGTACAAACAATAAAAGCATTAACAAAAGAACATGCTCATGTTTATGACTTACTGTATCGATAGTTTTCATTATAGACTGTTGTAATTATAAAATATTTAACAAATTATTACAAAGATTAAATAAATTAAAGTTTATATAAAATCTATTGATTAGTTTATTAGTTTAATCGAATATATATATTTATTGTAATAACTTTAATAACTATAACTATTTTCTGGAATTAAGAATAAAATTAAAAAAATTGGATGACTTCTTAGACAAAAAAATGAATGCAAAACTCAGAACATAAATATATTTATCTATTTTGCAGAAGTTATATGTTAATACAATTGATTGATTTTAATACTATTTGGAGAATACACATAATTAATATAATTGATCTATTCAGAAGACAGTGTATTCATCAATATAAACAAACTGATAGTGAAACATATGCATGTAACATCACATCAAATATTGGAAAAACACATCTTCATTCATCCACTAAAGAGGAAGAACTTTATCTTCTGCATCACTGAATACTTGCAGTGGTGTATGCATTTGGAGTACTTTAACAAATTCAGATATTAATCAAGTAAGAGAACTGAACATAAATTTTCATTAATGATTCCAAAAAACATTACATGATTATTGAAATGATAGATATTCAGAAATGAAAAGAAAGCCACAGCTACAAGAACATAAAGTAAGCAAATGGACATAGCTATAGCTTTTGAAAACATGAACATAACTAGCTTCTGAAAACATGAACTCGAAGCAGTGGACCTGCAGGTTCAACCAACTCAAAGATACAAATGTCACCAACTTCCAATTTACTCTCTTTTGCAAAGATAGACCAACCAGAACAGAACCTATCATATCTGTCACCACCACTGAGTAACTTCACATACCAAGCATACGAGGACCTATTAGCCATCTGCAACACCACATTCTTCTCGCAGTTCATGTTATCCAAAAACTTGGGCACATATTTCTGTGTAAAGCAACAAACAACAGTGAGAAAGAAACTCATAATACCTATAATAAACTGGTCAAACAATGACTTCATATTAAGATTTACCGAAGCATTTTCTTCTAAGTTAGAAGGCTCTATCACAAGAGTGAAATAGGGATGTTTTGATTTAAATCTTTCGCTTATTTTTCGAGCTTTTAGTGTTCTCGGCAGATTCAAACATTTTCCACTCTGAGTTGGATTCACACCTGTGAAATGCAGAAATAGAATAAGTCACAACCTTTTTGAAATTTTAGACCCCTCTTGAATTTGACCATGTTAAAGTATATTCATTTTGTCAAATATTTTAGGTGCACTAGAGATATTTTGGTGAATAACATACTTTGTGACCTGATTAATGGTTGAACATGCATCCCTTTATCAGAAGGAACACCCTTATCAGCATGCACTGGTTGTACAGTGGAGTCCCTTTCCATATTACACATCAGAGTTTCTTCAAACACTTGATGAGAAGAAACCATTGATGATGCCACTGGTCTTGCATTTTGCTCCTTCTCGGTTGCATTCACGGGGTTAACTGATGCATTAGCAGAAGACAAACAATCTAACTCTAGGGCACTTTTATCAAGTATGAGTACATCAATTTGGGAGGTTCCACTGTACTTGAACACCACAAAATATCCATAACTTAAGGAATAGTTTTCAGCAAACTCTTTCCAACCCTTTTCAAACCAAACCTCACCATTATTTTCTGTCCAATACACCACCCATTCCTTGAAGTCTGAAGCCCTAAGAGACACTGGATTTGGCAAAGAACCCCCATATCTATTTGTGAACTTGTTGGGTAGTTTCTGCAAACAAACAATTATCAGTATCCTATACAATGTTCATGTGTCTATCATAAACATGCAAACAAATAATCTAACCTTTTTTTCTGTTCTAATCAATCCTACATTGCATGTTATGAAAGTGTGATCTATTCCAAATTAAACAAGAAAAAGAAAACAATATGAAACATCTCATGCAGATACATCAGATACTAGTAACAATACTTACTATCCTTTCAACATTAGTTTCAAGAATAATCTTGAAAAAGTGGGTTGGTATGGTTGCACTTCCTTGACCAATATGAGAAGCCATGATCTGAAGATGAAAATCTATATGCAAATTTCACAATACATAACTCCAATATATATTGCAAGTAAAATCCTTGCATGCTGTGATCCAATCAAATGAGGTGAAGTGTGTACAATTCTCAAGACAAGGATTCTTGGAAGGGAACAAGTTGTAGTTTGTAGTTTGATGTTTAGGCCTTGAACACTATCATAGCTTTAACTCATCCACTCATGTTCATTGGTGCACTTTGAAACCCGCAATTATCATTTATTATTAGCTTATGGAATACTCTAGTCAAAGTAGTAGTCTGTTTTACCTATAAAGTTCATCTATAAAGTTTTAATGATGGTACAGACATTTACAGAACATTCAAATTAAGAATTCTCTTACTCAAATACTACTATTAATATGTAAAAAAAATGATTTTGGAAGACTTTCAAATGAGAGTTAAAAACTTGATTTTTTGGTGACAGTTTACTATCCATCACTGTAACTATATCAACTTCTGAAATTAAAATCCTTTGAAGGAATCTCATGACAGAAAGTGTAGTAGGAAGGTCATGAATAAATATGAAAAAATAATTTCATTTCTTATTTTTGTCAGGTTAAAATTTTAAAATAATAGTTTTTAGTTGTCTGATTACAAAAAATATGATATTTTAAATTTAATATCATTTTTTATCATTCTAAATTTTAAAATCAACAGGGTTTCTCAGGTGAGAAGGAATATGTATGTATATTACTGTCATATTAAGTTTTTTTGTAGCTTTAAATTATACATATTTTTTAAAAATTTGCTTAATTGGTTATTTTATTATTATAGTTTATTTAGTAGCAAAATGTTGAGAATACTTACATTGGTATGTTTAGATGGATAATTCAAAAGAGTGGTTAGATTGAAGTATAAGGTGTTTAGATAAATAACTTAGAAAGTAATTCAATTATTATGAGTGGAAATTGAAATTCTATGAAGAAAACATTAAAATTCTATTGACAAAAAGTGTTATAGGTCACAATTGCCAATTGAACTATCTTGCACACTCAACACAATACTTTTTGTTCATTCAAATACTTAGATCTCATAATATTTAAGCCTGTAACCCTTATTTTAAATTTTAAATCATTGTTTGTAGCTGGTAAGTACTTTTTTTTTATGTTGATGAGGGTAAATAAAGTAGATTTGATCGATTTATAAGGTTTAAATGTAACTATTATTTCAAAATAAACCAAATTCTAATTTAAAAAGAATTGGACAATCTTCAACTTTTAACATTTTTTCAATATTTTTTACAAAACTTCTGATAATAGTTATAATATATGAAGTTTAGGGTTTACATGATAGATACAATATCAAAATATTTTGTCAAATATTGTTTTCTCAAAATTATCTACTTGAGACTAATAATAAATTTTATATTAGTTTATTGATAATCCAGATTAAGTCTAGTCCTTAAATAATACGATCAAATTTTATTAAATATGGTAATGTTGTGAAAAATACAAGTAAGTATTATTTAGACATTAATCAATTAAAATGATGTGTATTATTTGGAAGCAACTACTTATGGCTAAAATGATGTGTATTGTTTGAAATGTAACCATTATTGACTAAGATCAAGTACTCTTGAACAACTATATATCACTTTTGGCTAAGACAAAGTATTAATTGAGCGATATTTACTCTTGACTAAAATTGAGTATTCTTTATAAACTAACCACTATTAACTAAATTTGAAGGGGAGAGTAATCTAAAAATTTCACTACAGACAAAAATTGATTTTATTGACAGTCAAAATTCGTTGGTAATGCCAAGATTTGGTATTTACCGACATACATAAATCTGTTAAATTCATCAGTAATTAATAATATTATTATTTAGTATTATTATATTTATTAAATTTAATATTATCATTTTGATACATGAAGAAAATGAACCAACCAATGAATACATGGAAGAAACTATAGCCACTAGACCAAATCAACTTAGTAATCATTTTATGATGATGATGATTATTATTAGAGATCATTTAGAAATAAAGATTATGTCTTACTACACACATACAAAAAGTGTGTACTCTACGTAGATAACTACAAACACTAACAATGTTCTTTCTTATAACTACAAGACTAAAGATTGTTTATGAATAAGAGCTTTATTTTTCTTATTGCAAGAGTTTCATCAGTCTTTTTTTGTTCATAAAAACGTTCTTTATACATGGATGGGAAGTAAAGAATGGTTGCAAAAACATTTACAACTATTATGTGTCAAATTAATGGTTTTGTTGTTTTATTGCTTCTTATATGTTTCATGTGAGTATGCTTTGATGTTGCCAAAAAACACATAAAATATTATTGATTAAGCATTAAATGTGTGTGACTTTTATGACAACACTTTTGGAACACGAGATTCACAGGTTCAGACAGACAACTTTCTTTCACCTTCTGTGCAAAGCACATAGCCTAATACATCTGATTGACTCTACAATACTGACATCTCGCCTTCTTAAAAAAATTGTCAGTGTGAAACAACTTTCAACACATTTTTAAAAATATTGATGTTGACAAAATATTGCTAGATCTCCTTATGAATCAATGTAAATTCTCGATAATTATAAAAGTGAGCATTTATGAGTTTGACATGTACCATAAAATGATTAAGACTTGTATATGTCACACAAATAAGCTCATAAAAAAATTAATACTTCATTATTTAAACACAAAATAAAAAATCTTAAAAGAGTCGTTTAATATAGATTTAAAAGTTTAGTATTCAATAATGCTCTTAAAAGTTATTAAATTGATACTTGAAATGTCAATTTTTTAGCTATGAAAATGGAATTCAAGCAAAATATTCTTACTTTATTTTAAAAAATAATAATTAGATAATAAGAAAATAGTTATTAACTAATGAGTATATGGATGAAAAGGGTGGTAAAACCAAAAAGGGAAACCCTAATTGCTTGTTGTGGCGGGAAACAAAAAATCAAAGGTTTCTTCACAATTCACCCTTTCTCAAAAGCTTTTTTTTTTTCTGCTTTCTTTCAATTTTCACTTCACTGTAGACAAAGGAAAAAATGGGATCCAAAATTCTTCCGCAATGGGCATCCAAGCCTTGCGCCATGGGAATCGACGAGGCTGGAAGAGGCCCTGTTTTAGGTTCGCATTCCCTTTTTCATTTTTCCATTCTCCAAATGTTTTTCTCTTTCTTTTAACATATTTTGGAATTCGTTTCAGGACCCATGGTTTATGGTTGCTTATACTGTGCTCAGTCCTATATGAAAACCCTAGCCACATTGAGTTTTGCAGGTACCACACCATGCCAAATTGTTATTATTTTGTTCTATATATCATATATTATTGGAAGGATTTTTTTAAGATTTGTTAGTACTTCCACTTAGTAGTTCAATCCATTGAAATTGGAGGTTTCACCATTGCAATTCTGTTGGTGCAGATTCTAAGACACTGAAGGAAGAGAAGAGGGAAGAGTTGTTTGAAACTTTAAAGACCAATGATTCTATTGGATGGGCTGTTGATGTCATTGACCCTCGGGAACTATCCGCTAAAATGCTTAAGAAGTAAATCGATTGAGCTTATTCATTCCTGTTTCATGTTTTTTTTTTCTTCTGTTTACTGACTAGTCTTTGTTGTTGTGATTTTGACAGGAATAAGATAAACTTGAATGAGATTTCGCATGACTCTGCCATGGGTCTCGTTGATAGGGTACTAAAAATGGGAGTGCTTCTAACTGAGGTTAAAACCTTCCCCATTTTGTTTTAGCTGATTCATCTATTGCTCAAATGATTTGAGGTTCAATAAGGCTGGTGCCCATGCCACCTCTTTTGTGTGTTTTTCGGATTGCTGTTTTTCAGTGCAAAAAGCTGACGAGCTAGTATGTTGATATATTGAGAAAGATGTTGGTTATCTTCGACTGAATGTTCTTTCAAACACGCTCTTATGCATGACTTTCACTTTCAATTGGCACCGGATGTTTAGTTTCTTTTCTTATGTGGTGGAATTACCGAAAGAGAGTCTGTTAAAGCATGTTATTTCTAAGTAGGGTTGATATTAAGAATATGGTAATTCAATTACTGATGCGAGAAACACACAATTTGTTTTATTACAGGTGTATATAGATACAGTTGGAGATCCAGGGAAGTATGAAATGAAGCTGTCTAAAAATTTTCCATCCATCAAATTTGTGGTTGCAAAGAAGGCTGATAGCCTTTACCCCGTTGTTAGTGGTGCAAGCATAGTTGCTAAGGTATCGGTTTCCTTTATAAAATTTCCAGGGTTGAAGTTCCATAGCCTACTTATAACCTTAATCCAATCTTTCAGGTCACAAGGGACCGTGCTTTAAGAGAATGGGTACTTGATGAGACTGCTGAAAACATGCAGAGGAACTTTGGCTCTGGATATCCTGGAGGTGAGAAGGCTGTGATTCTATCACATGTTGCAGTATCTATCATTCCGATTAACATTGTACTTACAATAAATCTGGTTGTGTTTTCATTTGTGTAGACCCCAAAACCAAGGATTGGCTAGAGGATCACAAACATCATATCTTTGGATTTCCAACATTGGTTCGATTTAGTTGGGGAACCTGCAACTCTTATTTTAAAGATGTAGCACAAGTGTTATGGTAAACTTCCTTTCTTAAGCCTTGGGGAAATCATTAACTTTAGAGCACACGATTCCCTAGCCTCTTCTGATTAATATATGTTAATGCATTCACCATATCAATTTTTGACATGAATTATGGGGTTCTAGGTTTAGAGGAAGGAAGAGGTGATAAAAGAGATTAAATACTTTTTAAATTGGTACTACCTTGGTATGGTGTGATGTATATGAATTGCAATGTGACACTTAAGACTATGGTCAAATTAGTCATTTGGTCACTATAAGTGACACTCAACAATTAGTTCCTGCATGAAAAAAAGAAGTTATAGTCTCTGTAATATCTTTGACCCCTATTTTTACTGTGTTTCTTTTGTTTTAGTCCCATAAAAACTTAAATTTAGTCATTATACGCCCTTCAGTGACTAAGATTTTTTCATACAGAGGTTGATTCATAATGAGTGCTGCTAATCGAGACGAATTATTAGTTTATGCCTTAGAGCACTAATCCTTACTATACAGGAAACAAATCATTAGATAAGGAAATATGGTAACCAATTTTAAGAGATGATTCGGAATGAGTGAAGTATGATATGATAAGAATTTTTCATATACTGTGACACCTTCCATTTGCGTTCTTGAACTTAGCCTACCTGACTACACTGGATCATTCAGGAATAATGCTAACATACTGCTAGGTGCTATTTGTAACAACCATACTTACCTAACTCAGATGTTGGGTTCAACTTACAAACTAAAACCTGTTCTGACTATCATTTACTTTAAATTTCTTTCGTATCTTATCTTCCAATAGAGTACTATTTTTTGTTTTAAAGGCTTCAAGGTTTACTTGCTACCAGTATTAGCAATCTCCTAAAAGCCTAAGGTGTTAGCTGTTGTTTAATGTTTCACGTGAATTTTGAGCTTGAAGCATAAAGAGTGCACAAGTCCTTTATACCTTTTGCTTTAATTTAATTACGAAGTGGATAGGAAGACTCATAACTCCTGGCCTTTGGTAAACTCTGTCGAAACACAACCCCTTTGGCTTCCCCTTTTGAAATTTGATAGCTTAATCCTTTGAAAAGAATGATTTATTGCCTCGCATCATAATTCATACCTATGATTTGGATGAAATTTGATTCAATTGCACGGCCACCCACCCTGGATATGGGCGAAAACATCTTTCCCTTTTCTGTTTTTATGTTCCAAATTATTTATGCTTATCAGTCTTCATTAACACTTGTAATTGTTTACAGGGAGTCTGACAATTTGGATGAAGATGGCGGTGGTGGAAGTAATAGTAATGGCAAGCGACAATTGAAATTAAGCAATGTGGGTTTTTTCTCCACATCCAAGAGGAGAAGTGAAGAAGTAGAATCAAGTGGTAAAGGACGCTGTAGGTTTTTTCAGGCTCGTAAACTTGAGCACCTCACTAATTTCTAAAACTGATGCTTAAACACTGTCCCCTCTTTGCGTTATTCCAGTCATTTCTAGCCATGTGAACATTCCAATTTCATCTTTGGTTAACATTGTCTGTATATAGACTTTCTTGGATGATACTTCACTCTAACAAGATCTGTCTTGGGTAGTATATAAATTTAAATTAGTATACTTATCTATTGATTTGAAATTGCAACCGTCGTATTAAACATTTATTTCTATTGATATGACTCAAAATGTCCTCTATTAAGCTCCCCTGGCAAAATTCCTGTGGGGATACCATTTCTCCCCAACAGGCCTACATGGGTATCTGGCCCTCTACTTTAAAATCTAGAGTTTCTTCAAGGAATTGGCAGTAGTGATTTTGATTGAATACACCTTTTATTTGGATGATCATTACTAAAATCGCCTGTGTTCCCCTTTGTGCAAAGCAAGATAGCAAACAATAGATTGTGTTTAGTTTAAAATGCTTACACTCAACATGCAAACACTATTTGTTTTGAACATTTTCAATGAAAACTCTTTGCATGAGTTCTTAATAATATAAGTAATATTTTAATGTGAGTTTTACAAACATCAGTTTTTCAAATGGAAGAAAATTGTTTTTTATACAAGGAACTTTGTTCAATTTTAAAAAATACATTCAAATTTCTGAAATTGACATTAGCTTCTATGATAAGAAGCTCTTGTAAACAACTTTTATATACTCTTAGATTCCAGAAAATGGTAATATATTTTTAATGTGCTAGGAGCAAAGTAAGACTTTGCTTTCAGTTGCAGCCTTTTCTTTAAAATCAACCCACTTGTTCTATTGGTTTGTCTTTTGTTTCACTCTGATAAAAGAATATAGTAAATGGCAAAAATATATAGTTAGGATAGAAACTCTTACATTTGAAAGAGAATTTGTATTTAGCCATGTACCATTCTTTTCAAGTGGAGGGACATTTAAGGGAAGTTAATATTCTGTACATTTTCCTTTACCTATACTATTAATAAAGTTTAGACCTGCAATTTCATATAGGCATATAATTGAGTCAACCTGGTCCTGTCCACCCACACTGAATCTGTAAACCTTTCTTTTTGGTACAGATTCTCAAAAGTCTATGGTCTTTGTAAGTGCTTTGTTAGATATTTTGCGCACTGAATATATTTCTTGCAATCAGAATAAAGTTTTGTTCATAAGAAACAGATACACTTTAGCATACATTGCGTCACAGATTCAAACTAAAGAAAATACATCACTAGATCATCAAACACTATTCCTTGAAAGAACCTGTAACAGTTGTTACAAAATATACAATGAACCATTTTTGAGCTTTCTATATCAACAAAAATGACAGTATGAGAGGATAGATCAGGACTATCATAAGCATATTGGAAAATCCGATTTTGTTAAGGTTGCAGCTTGCAGCACCATGATGTTGGTTATTTCTGTTTGCAGCACCTGCTGTATAAACAGGTATAACTGCTGCACCTCCTCCTCGTGTTTCAGGTGATCCTGAATTTCCATTTCCGTGTGAGTGACCAGCACCTCCTTCTATCTTACGTCCATATAGTACCTTACGTTCCAACTTACTCTTCTGCATAATTTCTATGTAAGAAAAAAGGATTATAAACCCTTCCCAAATGAGAATTGCAGAAGAAAATGACGTGGTCTATTATTACAAAGACATGCACACACATTCCACTGGTAAATGTTAGTGCTATATAATGACTGATATTCACATTTTTGTTAAATTATTGACTGCAAAGTGGAGCCCTATATAGGTTTGGAGACTCCTCTTAAATTGTAACCTTGGGACCCCTTCACATAGAAATCTCACTCAGGCTGCTGTAAGAAAATAAGGGTAATAAATCCATTCACTTCCTCATACTAGTTAAAGATTTGTAAGCAGACAAGTAATCCAAAGTGAGTTCTTAATTTGGTATTGGATACCTCCAAAAGTCCACTAACAATGAAAGACGGAGACATCTTTCAAAAGTATATTTTTCTTTTCTAACCGACCTGTACTGAAATTCATATTCTTTGTCCTGCAATGGACTTTCAGCAAAAGGTTATTATAGCATCTGAGATTTCTGATAGTGGGAGACAAGGACCACTGAAAAGGTAATAGTCTATTCACAGAAAGAAAAGAAGATGGTACGGTTTAGGGAAGAAGGACTGTAATAGAATCAAACTATCACTATACTAAATCATCAGAAGTTCGACAATTAGAAAACTCAGCATGATTACCCTGTAATAATAGTAATACTAATAATTCTATTAAATGAATGTGAACCTCATCATATTATTATTAAGCTCCTTTTCCACAATCTTGATATAATTAATATCCTATTCTTTGTAAGATGAACACCATGGCATAGCTACTAACTGAAATACACTAATATATGAATTCATATCTGTTTCTGAAGTGAAGAAAAAATATACAAAAAAAGCACTTAGACACAACAATAAGTGTTATTTTTACTATTTTTCAATGAAATCAAAGTTTTCACTCTGATAATCAATGTGAATTTTATGGAACTAAAACTTCAGTTTTGATTGGAAATGAGTGAAAACATAAAATGCTGTATATAAATTTGAGTGTATGCACAGTTGCTTAAAAGAGATGACAGTACCTGAAGAGAAGGTGTTGTGAAGAGAATATGCTGGAGTAAGAGCAATGAGGCAGAAGAAGATGAGAAGAGAAAATCCTAATCCTCTGAAACCCATTTGTAGGTTTAGCAAGAAACCTACCAAAGATGATTCTTTTTTATATGAAAATGAAAAATGGTTTGTGGGTGAGAGTGATTGTGCAGGATGAGAAGGTGGTTGCAGGTTAAAATGAATGATTTTGAGAATTAAGAATATATTACAAAGCAAAGTTTGGCCTTATCTTTTGAAGAAAGTGGCTTCACTGTGAACCTTTTAATTTATATAAGAAAGTAAAGTAGAGTTTGTGGTCCAAAATCCAAATGTTAAATCACGAATCTCTCATCAAATCACTCTCTCATCTCAACACTGATTACAAATTTCAACCACCATCGTTACGTGTCACACCCAAGCTCATAACACATTTTTTTTCTTCTTCATACTTGCTCTTATCAAATTAAAATTACTATTTTTTCTTTATAAAAACAAAAAGTCCATTAATTAGTATTTTATCTTTATACATAGACACTAATACTGATATGACACGGACACGTAAAATCTCTAAAATATAGATCACGAGAACACGGATCTATATATTATATAATTATGAATTATATAAATTGACAATAAAGATTTATGTGCACAAATATGTTTCAGATTATTTTTTGGAGTAGAAAGATGTTTTTCGTGACTGGTTCACAAAGATTTGTTTCTTATTTTTATAATCATAATAACAATTTTGTGTTTTTTCTTTTTAAAATTGTGTTAGAACCGTACTAAAATTGTCAGAAATCTAACAAATACTTTTTGAATTAGAATCTTCACAGATACGTATCTTACCGGTGTCATACGAGTGTCGGTGTCACCGACACACCATTTAAGAGCAGGGTCTGAACTTCATAGTCTATACCCCACTATTTACTAACACAATTCAATAACATAAGAATTTAGCAATTGTAATCACATCATCTCTAACCTAGATATTATTATAAAATTAAAATGATATTTTACACAAAAAAAACCTTATCTTCAAGTATATAGTAAAAAAGTGTGATCAATTTTAAAAAATAGATGAGATTTAAAAGGAAGTAAATATAATAAGAGAGAGGAAGTGTTTTTTTTTTGTCAATGGGGTTTTAAAAACCATGTGTATCACTAAGGCTCAGATCATTTGATGAAATGATAAACAATGAGAGGTTGAATTATTAGAGAAGAGATAATCTAAATTTTATAAAGTTGAATAAAAAAAATTGCTATGATGAAAGTCACAAACACACACACATGTATATAACACTCTAAATCCAATTAATAATAATTTGTTACATGTTTTCACGTGAAATGTGTGTTAATCTGAGTTGCTTTTAGCTGTAATGGTATGAAATCTCCAGCAATGTCGCATTCATGTTGGACATAGTTTTTGAATTAAGAAGAATAAGACAAAAACACTGATTTGGTAGATCTACAAACTTCACTATTTCACTACCACTTATTTTCAATACCTTTTTTAGTTTCTTTCAATAACATCACTGTTGATTATAACCCTCTTCAATCCTATTACATGGGATTTAAGAATTTTAAGAATTTTTTTCTCAGTGATACATTCATTAAAATTTAAAATGAGTTATGCAATCTTTAAAAACTACCATATAAGGAACGGTTTTATATAAGGATTGTTTGGATCCAATAGTAAATTTGCACAAAATTTAAATTACCAGTGATAAATCAATAGTACTCTCCTTTTTTAAGCCAAAAGAATGATTAGTTAACTAATATTAATTTAATTACAGTTAAATAATTTTGTATTCCATTTGAATTACGTGAAGTGACAAAAAAAAGGTTAGAGAGAAAGCTGAGGAATGTTTGGAAAGGAAGATTCCTTGAAAGTCCTTTTGTGAGAATAGCATTAAGGCCAAACAGGTGAAAAGAAAGTCAGCATCCAAGGCACAAGAAAAAGTTTACTTTTCATATTACTAAAAACATAAAATAAATTCATTTCATACTATTAAAAGATAAAAATATTTATTTATGTTTAATTTAAAATGTTAATATATATTATTAAAGTTGGTTATTACATATGAGAGTAATTTTTAGATGTGTCAAATTATTCTTTTTCTAATCAATTTAATATTTGAAAAAAGGTAAAAAAATATTACATTATCTATAATCATGACAAAATTATAGAAACAAGTATAAATCATTTTATAAACACAAATTTTCAAACTCTATTATTCGAAGATTAAATGAATCAAAGTCTTTGCCTTTTTAATTTTTCAAATCTTGCTAAAGTTAAAGAAATCATTTTAAAAAACACTTGGGTGATGAATATACGCCATGACAAATCAGAAAACTACGAATCTAATAAAGAAATGTAAGAAATGCAAGTTCTAAAGCGGAAAATTCACAATTTTTATAATTTATTATTTTTTATGACCAATTAATTAAGAAATAAAAAATAATAATACAAATTAAAAATTATATATGCATATAATTTTGTAAAAATAGTATCAAAAGAATTATATAGTTGTTACTTTTTAAAAATTATTTGATTATTTTGAAATTAAAATATTCAACTATTTATTTTATTAAACAAATAAATTATTTTTTATTTATTAAAGAATAAAATTATCTAATTAAAAGATGAAAAAAAAACAAATAGAGTATCTCTTTATATAATGAGGTAATGGCATAAGTATATAATATACCTTTTTTTATACGAAGTCTCATAATTTCTTTTACTTTTGTCCTTCCTGATACTTTTATTCTTATCAGAAAAGTGTGTGGGAACTTATCTTGATGAAAGGGGAAGATGATACTTTCAGTATTCTCAATACAAAGAAACTATGAAATGGTTTGAATCACTTCTTATTCCTTGATAGATGTAAAACTCATGTGAGGTGTCAAGAAAGCTAGATGCTTGGCTGGTAAAAGAAGAGATATGCTGAAGACAAAGATCTCGAACCACTTAGCTGAATCATGGGGATAAAAATACCAAATATTCGGGATAAAACTGCAGAAGACATTGACCATGTGATAACAAGTTACTAACTATTAGGATATTTCGACATTTTCATATCCTTCTAGCATTCAAGTAGCTACATTTGCTCATGAAAGACTCACTCTAAAACACACCAAGTGATTGGAAAGCCTTTTTATTCAGAAAAGGAAGTTTATGATGCACTTAGAAGAATGCATCCAATAAAAGCACCAACTATGAACAATACTCTAATTTTATTTTATCATAAATTTTGAAGTGCGGTGAGTTGAGGTCTAAAATTTTGAAGTGCGGTTAGAGACCAAAACTATTGCTAATAAGCTATAGAGGTACTCAACAAAGTAAATAATCTATTAGAATAGAGTAAATCTACACAGTACTCAAAAAATATAACAATGGACATGTGTGAACAAGGTAAGATATCCAATATATTTTAGTTAGGTGAAGAGTAAAATAGTCTAAATGAAACTAATACCTTTTTCATTGGAGTGTAATTGAAGACACTGGAGACAGTTGCAGACATGAGCCAAACTAGACATATAACACGAGACATAAGTTAAAGAAGATTTAAAAACATCTAACAGTTTGAAGAGAGTATGTGTACTCGGCCATTTTGGGGATTCCATAAACTCAAACATAATTCCTAGATATACACGTAAACGGATGCTTTAGCATGAAAAACAAAATCTTCAATCGTCATCCAGTTGCTGAGTCAGCATTCTTTGATCTCCCTAGAGAAAGAGGCCTTTGAATTCACCATTTGCTAGTTGGCACAACTGATTAAAAGAGTTGGTATCTACAGAGAGTGCCATATCAAAGCCAACACAAATGAGTAGGGACAGAACAGTAGAAAATTAGAAATGCTAAACAGTTTCTGATTTTAGTTCGTATGGCGCCAATGGTAGAGGAAGAGAGCAATCACCAAATAAATCTAATTTGGGTTTTAAATTTGCACAAAAAACATGTTTGGAGAAACATTTACTTCAAGTGACTCTCGTTTCCTATTTTGAGAAGATAAAAACGAATATATCAATTGACAATAAGTGAGAAAAGTTCTAAATTGTAATGTTTCGTACCAAATGTGTTGCCAAAGTCAGTCCATATTTCGGCATCAATAGAGTTGCTACTTTCCGCAATACCAATGACCTCAATAAAATTCATAATGGGGACTTGTGGCAACCCTTTAATTGTTAATTGAGAATCATCAGTGGATTTTGCTGTGGCAATCCCACCACCACATTGATTCACCTGAACCACTGTTCTTATTCTCTTCCCTATAAAGTTGGGAATCAACTGAGCATTTACAAATACAGCAGGATTTGACGTGTCCATGGCCTGAAACAAAAAGGGGGGAAATCAAGCTTTGCAGGTGAGGTGAAGCTTAAACAAATGTTTAATTTTCTTGCAGGGTAATAATGATTAAATAATCTGAAAAAATAAACTACTCTCAAATTTCGACCCAGAACAAATAATCACATCACAGCAAGCGTTGAAAGTGTTAACTGTTGAAAAGGAATTTTCACAAACATGTTGAGTGCACAAAAAATGAACATGGGTGTTGTATAGAACGGATCACCCAAACCCTAAAGTTAAGACAAATTAGTGAATAAAATTCTAAATATAAAAACCAAAAAGAACAAGATTAAAGGAAGAGTGAACCTTTGAATAATTGGAAGAAACCCTTTGCTTCTGTGTGCGTAGTTTGAGAGAGAGAGAGAGTGAGAAATGCAATTTGAAACGAAGAGTGCGCGTAATAAGGAACAGAGCGGGAACCTTAAACGATTGCTTTTTCGTTTGGCGGGAAACTACTATACTTCACTTTACCCTTTTCTCCCTCAACGTAATTTCTTTTTTATTTATTTATTTATATTATGTTCATATGTTTCTTTCTTTCTTTCTTATTTTTCTTGTTTTTCCAATCTTCTTTTTCTTTCTTTTTTTCATTTTTCTTGAGTAATAAATAAATTGTTAGTGCCTCTTTTAAGACACTTTAATAGAGTGAAAATTATTGATTAGAACTTATTCAATAAGAGTTCTTCGATACAAATTTTAGGAAAAAAATAATTTTAATATCTTTAAAATATATATAAAACGCATAAATAAACTTTGTTAAATCCTCCCTCCACCTTAATACTTAATAAAAAATCAATTTTAATTTTTTAAAAAATTTAAATAATCTCACATTTTCAAATACATATCTATATCTCTTCCAATCGCAATGTTTGAAATATCAGTTCCATCATTTAAAAGTATGTGAGAAGATTGTCGAGAAAATTCGTTGTAAAAAAAAATCAAATAAAAACACAATTTTACCAATAAAAACATCATAAAACTTACTTCACTCTACCATTCTTAAAAATGTATCATTGAAATTAAAAAAACAAATAAATGAAGAAAAAATATATGAATGTGTATGAAAAATTTGTCATAAACTCTGTATAAACACAGATAATAAACTTAAGAAAGATGTCCAAAATATAAATAAAATTATAAATTATATATAGTTGGAAAGTATGTTGAATCTTGCTTCATAATCATTAATTACATTTTGAAAATTCTTTTTTAATTGACACAATTAAATTGTTGAAATTACGTTGCTTCATTTGAATTACTTCTGAATTTTCGAAGTTGGAGTAGACTTCTGAGTTTGATATTCATCTCAAAACATTTTTGTTTAATTTCAGACTTTATTTTGAGTACTTTTTCGTCTAGTTTCCAGCAAAACTGGTTTAAGAATATTTTATCAAACACAAATTATGAATTTTTTATTCACTTGTGTGCATTTAAAATGTGGGTAGACTGATTTTTGGGTTTATGTTTTTAATTCTTGTAAAAATGAAAAATAATCCACAGAAAATTATACAGACTTTGGTAGAATATATGCCTAATTTAGGACATTTCCAAAAGAAAAAGAAATAGCATTTGAATTAGTAAAAATAGCAACAAATCTAGAAAATCAGATTATATAATTATAAAAGATAAAAATATAACTCACCTAAAAGTAAGTTTATGACCGAGGATATTTATGAGTAAAATCCTAGGTAAAACTAATAAAATAAAAATATTTAATGAATGCCAATAACTAATAAATAAGTACTAAAAAAGGAAAAATAAAATAAAAAAAATTGAAAGTTGTGCTTCCACGCATGATTTCCATGTAAAAAGAGTTGGAACTCGTGTTTATTAAAAAAAATAATCAAAATTCGTGCTTCTGACTTCACAGTGAAATTGAGAAAAAAGAGACATTTTTGAAAAAGGAAAAACATTATTTGAAGGATGACTTTAATAAAATGTGTAAAAAAATCTGAAATTGAAAATAATACATTTCAATATATTTAAAAGAATTGTGTTTCAGAAATAAAAACTCAGAAACTGAAATCAAAATCTCATTCCAAATAAACCAGAAACAAAAATCAAAATCTCATTCTAGAATAAAAAATCCACAGTATAAAAAATTCGTTTCATAAATAATTTGTTTCAGAAAAAAAATCCGAATACATATTCCAAGAGATCCAAAATGTATTTTTATATTCCAAGAGATCCAAAATGTATTTTTATATAACAAGAGATCTAAAATGTGTTTTATAGGTACCCTATTTTATTATTTTATTTAAGGACCTTTTCGTCTTTTAATACTGAAATTGGGTCCAGATATGTTGCAAGAAGTAATTGCCCTCATATAATATCATATCAGAACACAAAAAACTAAGACATTTTAAAAAGGACCCAACATTCACTTAAGTTAAGGTAGTTCTTTAAAAACAAGTTCTTATTATTGGCTAAACAAGTTCCACATAAATTTAGAAGCATTAAAAATGTTGAACAAACACCAAATGAGTTTCACAATATATATCTACCGATCATAAGCCTTATTAAGAAGAGATAAACAAAAGACACCACATCATCATCACTTAGCAGAGATCTTCCTCCTTGTGGGTGTGAATCACACAATCTGATGTTGGGTATGAGACACATGTGAGAAGGTAACCCTTCTCCATTTGCTGTTCTTCAAGAAAAGATTGATCTGACTGATCCACAGCACCTGTAACCAGTTGTCCTGCACAAGTGGAGCATGCTCCAGCTCTGCATGAGTATGGTAGCTCCACTCCAGCATTTTCAGCTGAATCCAGAATGTAACTGTCATCAGGGGCTTCAAATTCATTCTCTTCACCATCTGGTCCAATCAGTTTCACTTTATACACTGCCATTGCTGACACTCTAAAGGGTGATGATTTCAGTCCAAACACTTTAGACACATTCTTCACAGAACTGAAAGATGATGGACTCTTGAAAAGAGCACAAGATCTCCTTGCTGGCACAGATCCAGACAAGGAAGCTCTGGGAAGTCTCATGGTGGAGATGTTCACAGTTGCCATGTTTATACCTGAATCCAAACACAGGTAAATTGTTTTTGTATGATTAACCACATAGAAAATCACTATAAGTGGGAATAGAATAGAACTGAACAGGAACAAGAACAAGAACACAACAGTGTGAAACAAGGTCACTCATTCTGACAAATTATTCATTAAGCAGCACAACACAACAGTCATATATGAAACACGTTTCAAACATATATTGAACATTTGAACAACAATGGCAAATGAATCAATGATAAAGTACAAAAAACCCCTCCATACTTTGGCCCTTTTCAATTAACTACTCAAATCTTCTTTGCAATACCTACCCTTCTCAACTTTAATTTAAAAAAGTTAATTTACTTGTTAACTATGAAGGCATTTTCACTCTTTCAATTCAACTTCAGTTTTTGCTTTTAATGGAGCATTCGGTGATTAAAAATATGACTTCAGAGGATAAGTTGAGAAGGTGTTAAATCACTAAAGGCAATGTATAAAGTAAACAATAACTGTTTTAAAAGTTAAATAGAACAACTATTTTCAAATTAAAGTAATCTGTATAAGCACGAGCAGCAAACAATTTACCCAGAAATGAAACACAGCACATCCAAACGCCATCAGAATGCTTATAAAATAGTGAAAAACTCAAGAACTTGCCATTAAAACGACTCAACACACTCAAGTACCAACCTTGATTACTCAAGTTCACATATAAAATATAACTGATGTCCTTTTGTAGTTGGGAATTTTTTCCAAGAAAAAAATTACAAGATTGGATATCATGCACTAAAAATTGGAAGGTAGTAGATTTTTTCAAACGTTCAAGAAATTGTATTTGCTTTTGCTCCACTCTAGGATACAGGGTAACTCATATTGCCAGAAATTGCTTTTTAATAACGAACCCAGATCAAGGATTATACCAGACACGTTGGAAGCATGTAAACATAGTTTGCCTAAATTATGAAAAACAAATCAGCTGCATGCATCCCAAAATACTAGGGATTGTTGGTGAAATAGAAAAACGATGAAATAATCATAAACTCAGAGTGAACATCATCCAAAAAACTCACACCTTTTTTTGTTTCCATAGCAAAGGCTTTCTCTTTCTATCATCATACTGATCCCCATCTCAACCCCTCTTCCTCCCAGCAACAGATATTGAAAATTTGACAAAGAATTAAAAAAATCCACGGATATAAGAAAGAGGGTGCAGATCAAAAAAATTGAAAACATCTAAAGATCCGTGTATCAAACAGAAAAAGAAAAGACCACCCAGTAAAACAAAAAGCTCATCACACACAAACACAACATAGAAAAGCAAGAACATGCAATCTGTATGCACAACAAGTTAAACCCAAATCCAAAATCAAGAAAGAGACTGCAAAAAGAAGCCAAAAAAGTGGGGAGAGAAGCTTACGGCCAAGAGATGACAACGAGGGTGACTTTGTAGAAGTGATAACGAAAATAAGGGTACGAAAGAGAGTTTATATAAGGACAATGGAATGAAAATAAAAAAGGTAGCTTGGGGTTGATATGGGAAAGTGACCCTTTGAACGCTCAGTGGGTCAGAGATGAAGTCGGCGCAGGAAGTTAAGACCACTTGTGCCTATGTTTCATGTGACCTTTGCAAAATACCTAAGTTCATTGAATTCTCATGTGGGGTCATGTTTTTTAGGTCAGATTAAGCTTTTAATGGAAGATTAGTCTCCTAATTACAATGGTTAACAGCTTAAAATTAATCAAACGAAGCCCCAATAATTTTTAGGTCACAATCATGCACATAACTTTGAAATTGGGGTCAGAATACATACAAAATGTGAAGTCGCCAAGAAAAAGACTACACCTTTTAATAGCACTAAAAAAATCTTGTAAATAAATAAACCAAGTAAACTCTATTGAATTTCAAAGTTTTGAAACAGTATTATATGTTAAAGGTTTAGGATGCATACCAGAAAAGGAGAACTCTCTCTATGGGTTTAGGTTAAGGAAATGCCTGGCTCCAACCTGAATGCTATGTTGAATTGAACAATTAGCTATGCATGTCACACTTAGATGGTTGTGACTTCTGGGACATAGTCCCAGAAAAAAAAAGGAGTGTAAAATTGTATAAGTGGTTTATTTATTTCTCAATCGAGAAACATTAGCGTCTCTGGAGTGTCTGAATCGCTTCGGTAAACAACGAAAAAAGAGAGAATCATCCCTAAATCGATAAACATTAACGCATCTGACGTGTCTGGATCTGCTCTTGTAAACAACGAGAAACATTAACGTGTCTGGATCCGCTCCTGTAAACAGCGAAAAAAGAGAGTTAATCCCTAAATCGAGAGACATTAACGCGTCTGACGTGTCTGGATCTACTCCTGTAAACAACGAGAAACATTAACGCGTCTGACGTGTCTGGATCTACTCCTGTAAACAACGAGAAACATTAACGTGTCTGACGTGTATGGATCTACTCCTGTAAACAACGAGAAACAGTAACACGTCTGACGTGTCTGGATCTACTCCTGTAAACAACGATAAACATTAACGCAACGCGCGCGTCTGACGTGTCTAGATCTACTCCTGTAAACAACGAGAAACATTAACGCGTCTGGATCTACTCCTGTAAACAACGAGAAACATTAACGCGTCTGACGTGTCTGGATCTACTCCTGTAAACAACGAGAAACATTAACGCGTCTGACGTGTCTGGATCTACTCCAGTAAACAACGAGAAACATTAACGCGTGTGACGTGTCTGGATTCGCTCCTGTAAACAACGAAAAAAAGAGTGAATCCCTAAATTGAGAAACATTAACGCTAACGTGTCTGGATGGATCAGTTTCTGTAAATAACTAAGAAAAGAGAGAAGGTCCACGTACGTCCACGTACAATATTAGGATAGTATTATGTTACTCTTGTTTTATTGATTTGTGTATAATGGATTAAACTTTTTTATTCTTATTATAATTTTTTTAATTTCTATTAATTAGTTTTGTTTAAACTATATTATTGATTCAAATAATTGAGTGTGTGTTTATAAATTTATAAAAGTAATTTAATTATTTAAAATCATATAATTTTAAATATTATCTTAAAAAAATATTTTTTTGTATTTTTTTCTTAAATTTATATATATATATATATATATATTTTACATTTTTTAGCTTGATCTTTTTTATAATGAAAATGATGTCCTTAAAGAACTGAACTCTCTTTAATATTTCTTTTTAATGTCTTCCAAATTATTTTTAAAATATTCTTACAATTTATAATATTAAAGTTTATATTGTAATAAAAAAGTATTTATATGACCTCTTTCATGTTAAAAAACTCGTATTTTAAAAAAAAATCAATCCGAAAATAATATATACAATTATAATGAACTGAAATTTACACAAAAATACCTCATATTTTATTTTTTAAATATTTTTAAAAATATGAGTAAATTCGTAAACTTATATTTTAAACATATAAAAAATAAAAAATCTTCTTACAATCATCACACAACTTACAAACTCCAATAAACTTTCACCATAAATTCACTTTACATATATTAATCCAAACAACTTACTTCGTACACACATTTTCTTCTTAAATCCATTTAAATTCTCACACATTCACTTTATATTTCATCCTAATTCGTATTTATTGGAAGAAATGATAAATTTCTCCTTAGTCTTTTCCAATAACCTAACTTAGAATATATTTATCTATTTTCACTATCTCGCAATTTAGAAAACCTATTTTTTTATTAGTCTTAAAGAAGAATACCCATTTATAGACAGAACCTTCAAAATTAAGAACTCGAAACACTAACCATATTAAAATTGTGAATTTATACTTTTGAGTCTAGCCATATATACAGTGTTGCATTGAAAAGGAAAGTTGAATGTTGCAGGCTGCTGCAACATTAGCCAAATTATCAAGACCAAAGTATAAATATGGTGCAACATTCACAAGACAGCTACAAAGATTTGTGATAGCTTCATAATTGTTGGCTCTCTGAAAAGCCACTCTTGCTCCTTCACAGCAATGTGCAGTTGGAGGATTTGATGAATCAATAACCAAATAAGGCACACATTGAACAAGTAAAGGTTCATAGCCATTGCATGTGCTTGGAACTTGTGCTGTGATGAATGTTGTTAGTGCCAAACCATAAGCCATAACAAGCACCACAACACCAAACACTTTCTTCTCTCCCATCTTCTCTTGATTATGTTGTTGTTACCTTGTTTTCACTTTCATGAATTTGTCCAAACCAATTCTTTTTTTGGGTAATGATAGGTTTAGGGTTTACAACTGATATTTTTTATACAACCACGTTACAATTTGTAATACTATTGTTTTATTACTTTTTCATATCATTTAATTTTAAACTTACTTATCATTTATTATATATATTTATTTGTAAATTCATCACATAAAGGGTTGTATACAATTCGAAGAGTTGTCAAACTATCATTTTTTTTATGGTTAATGATACGTTGACAACTCACAATTTTTTATACAACTGAATTACAACTTTCAATACTATTATTTTACTACTTTTTCATATCATTTAATTTCAAACGTATCATTTTTTATATACGTTTATTTTTAAACCAATCACATCAAGAGTTGTATACAACCCTAGAGATAGGGTTATATTATTTTCCTTTTTTTTTTATCTAATAACAATATTTTAAAAACTAAAGTATCAGTTAATCTCAACTGCTATGTGATCTCTTTAATCATTTAATGGAAATAAATGAGTTTACTATTAATTAATGTAGATCTGTTTAATCACTTAATGGAATTCAATGAATTTTGTTAAATCAATTAATGTTTTTAAACTTCTCAAAGTTATTTTCTCAACTCTATTAATCTAATTAATTAATGCGTTTTAAGTAATATAAATTTATCCCTATTTGACAAAAGAGTCAAAAAATCACTTTACTGCATCCCTGTGTTCATTAACAAAAAATTTTCACTAATGAAGAATATTTTTGAAAAATAACACTATTAAAATTGTGGATAATTTTTGTAAAAATAACCAGAACAAACTTTTCTAAAGATTCATATAAAAAGGATATGGGAGTATATCATTTAATATAAAAATTAGCTCAAATTTAGTTTTCTTAGAAGTAAAACGTAAACTAAAATGGTTACAATTATAAGTTTATGCAATAATAAATTTAAAATATTTTTTCTTATATTTAAAAAAAAAATCATTTTATTAGAAAATAGTATATTTGTTTTACATTGTTGTGCTTGTTAGGTTTGAAAGAAAAAACTACAAAATATTGGAAAAAAAATTAGGGAAAATAAAAACAAACAAAAAATCTAAATATTTACTTTTTGAAAGTTTTGTTAAGAATTGTTTAATGTCAATATGTATTAGACCTAGTAAGAAAATTCCACCTTAACTTTGGTCAAAGTATGTTTAGCTCAACTATAACTAAGTGTTCTTCAAATCAGCTTCAACTGAAGTATTTTCAAACTTGAGCTCAATTAAAACACAGATCTTAATTAAAACATCATCGGCTTAATCTCAATCAAAAACATCTTTTAGTTGGTCTGAATCAATATATATTTTCAACCTAAGTTAAAAATATCTTTTTGTTGACAAAATTTGAAGCATCTTTAGAATCATCTAGATCATTAACTAGACCTCTTTTATCAATATGGTGTTTCTTCTGCATCCTATATTTTTCTTCCTACACCTTACATTATTTGAAATATCTAAATTATCTTTGATATTTTTAGATGATTCTGAAATAAAGAATATTCCATAAACAAAAGGTATTTCTAGAATAAGAAATTCGGAAGACAAAAATCATTACAGAATATTACATTTTTTTACTTTTATTCCAAAACAAATTTTTTGACTTCCAAAATAATAATTCTAGTATTCATAAAATGTGTTCTGAAAAATATGTTTCATGAAAATCTTGAAAAGAGTAAAACAGTTTTTTTTAAATGATAGGGTGCAGGGAGAAATTTGTTGGGATGTAGGAAAAAAACACCCTTATCAAATATTGCTTGGAACATGTTTAATCAGAAACCCTACAATGTTTTTCATTTAAAATTAAAAATTGGACTGGAAGTGCTGTATAATAAATTCCTGCATGTTTTGTGTCATAAAAAACTCATGGAAAACAATACTATTCCTTATGCAAGGAGCAAGTTGAACTTCTATGCGTTGGGTAACAAAATGGTTCGTCTTGTTCTATTTTGTTCTTTCTTATTCCAACTCTAGCATCACTTTCAAACTAATGTTTCATTTTGATATAGTTCCAGACTAAAAACAACTGACATAAAATATGACTTGTATTTACCAACAAACTACACTTGGAATCATCGTTCTTGGACATTACAATGAAATGATGTCTATTGATGTTACAGCTTCTCATGGTATGTAATCCCACTGTTCCCATCAGCTTCAACATGATCAAAGCAGAAGAAGCTGACTACAGAACAATTGGCAACCAAATATTAGATTTTGGGCTCACATGAAAACAAGAAAGCTAAGAAAGTAAAGACACGAGGATAATCTATGTTTCTGTAGTCCTTCGTTTGCAAACTGTATGGAAAACAATCACACCATGAAATTACCAAAAGAATTAGATTAACTCGAGGAACCCACGCTCATGTATGTCTAAAATCTACTTCTTCGGCGCAGACAATCTGTGTCTGGACCATTCTTCAAGGGCCTTGCGATGGAGAGCATTCATCCGGATGTAAGGTCGTTTTTGCTTGATCAACTTCTCAGCATTCTTCCAATCCTCTGTGATGCCTAGTGCTACCAACAGTGCACACATAACTGCTACACTTCTTCCATGGCCTTTACACCAAAAAACAAAAAACTAAAATGAGTATAAAGGCAACATTGATAATTTCATGTAATCTACCTCGTTGATAAAATTGCAGCTGTAATAATATTCCTAATTAAAAATAATATCTTCATATTTGCAGCTCATGTAGTGATAGGAATAATGAAGAACAACCACAAAGTGACAAACACGCAGTTAAAAGGACGGGTGCGACACATCAAAGAATATGTTAATGCTACTAATAATGAGCGGCAAAGCTTATCTTTAATAACTTTTCATAGCTTAGTGAGAATTTGTTTTTCAGACTTCGAATGACACATTTCATTCTATTCCTAGTTTTCATTTCCCCTATTCAAAATAGGTGAACCAAATCCACTAGTCAAAACAATGTACATCCCCTTTGGGTCAATTCTATTCCTAGTTTAATACTCCAATGCAGAACACCACAATGGCATAATTATGCGTAGTGATTGGAAAACTTTGTTCAACATCAAAACTAACAACTCTCTTATAGTTGAGCCAAGGAATTGTATTTATAAATCTTCACTGACAATCATAGGGAGATAAACTACCAGAACAATACGAAGCCAAAATTATTCTTCATGAAGGAGGCAAAATGCCACTCCATTGGCGATGTCAAACCTTTTGTAGTTGGAATTGATGAAAATAGAATACAACACCCGAAACATGCATTATTATTGTAATCAGATTCTTTCCTCTCCTGGTTCTATAATGTTTCCTTTCGGGATGCTGTGGTTCAAATATCTATAACCTTACATAATTGGAAAGTTGTTTTTCCTTTGATTGGTTACATTAGTCCCATATTTTAACTGTTTGTCCAACGCTTCTTCTATCTTTTCCTTTTCTAAATTCCAATAAAGCCATTCAGAGGACAGAGAATATTGCAAATGACCTTCATCGTTGGGTTTTTTCAAAAGTCTACTGAAGTCAAGTCCCTTGTTTGGACAACAGCAATTAAAACAAACAGATAACAGAATAAATTATCATTTATCATATAATTGACCATTGAGTTACAAATACAAAATTGATTTATGAATGTCTGTCAAATCTTGTTTGCATAAACTTCTCAAATCTCGTATTTGTACGTCAACAACAAGGAGACTTCAACTTCAACTTAATCTCAATCTTATACTTTATTTTTACTTATTCTCTTATATTCACTTTCTAACCTGAACATCAAAGCATCTTTCACAAGTAGATCTCCATTTGGTGTTATGTTCAATCTTCATTACGATCAACACCTTGACTCAGACTTAAAGATTGGAGAACATTTTCCACAAAGAACTCAGTCCAAAGGCATTCAATTTCCGGTAAGAACATAAGTTCTTAATGAAAAGTTTGTCATCCAAACAGGGTCTTAGTGTTGCAATTTGCATAAACTGTTTAGAAGACATGTATCACACGAAAGACAAGGCAGCAACACTAATACAAGGGAAACACCAATCGATTACTTAAAATGGTTACATTACAAAGAGCCAAGGTCGACCACATGAAAAAGTGGCTCACATGTTTTAAATTTTAACATAAAAGAACATGTTTGACAAAGATTATTTATAGAGATTTCAGCCGTTTCGGGATAACAAATTTGTTAGCAATTTCAGTTGTATATTTGTAAAAAAAAATCCCGGAAAAATGAGTTGTTTTTATAAATCCATAAACTTGTAATGTATGATTATTTTCTCACAGTATTTTTGATATTGTGTTGAAATGGACAAGTCTAACAACATGGTGAGCTAAAAATCTATTATTAGAACATCTCCTCATTGTTTTATCCCCTCCCACAATTTTTCCCCCCCCACAACTTTGACAGGTGCTCTTCTGCTTACTGTAAAAATTGATTTACACTACAACTAAAACAGAAAAACAATACTAAAGAGCATTCATATCCACCATGAATATAACTTGAAGAAGCTGATAAAGCTCACTAACCATAAGCACAGTGAATGAAAATGGGTCTGTTGAGGTCTCTCTGCCGAGAGGCCCACTTAACAGCGGATTCAATATCAGCAGGTTGAGGCGACCTCGTGTCCCACGTGGGAATGCAGCGGTAGGGCAACCCCGCAGTGAAGTCCTTGACACGCGGGAACTCGCACGTGCAATCAACAATAGCAGGGTCGCCAGGTGGCAGCATGCGAGGCGAGGATGGCCAGCCTCCGACGTAGAGAGAGTCGTGAACCTGCGTGTAGGGAGGTTCTCCGCTTCGAAGCCTCCGGAGCACAGAGAAAACGCGAACGAAGTAGATGTAAGGGCTGAAAATTATGAGAGAAAAAAGAGGGAAGGTTCCGTCGGTGGTTTTTCCAAGAAGCATGGGAAGGTCGATTGAAGGGTGAGAGGCGATTGAGACCAGGAACGAGATGAGCGAAGCGTAGAGGAAAGGGAGAGCGAAGAGGGTGAAAGCGAGGTTCTTCAGGAACAGGAATATTAGGAAGAACGTTGTTGCTTTCAGCGCAACGAGGAATGATATTCCCACACCCATGTTCTTCTTGCGATTTTGGATTCGGATTAACGAGGAACGAGAATCGGTGAATTGAAATGATAGAGTGGTTTGAGGGATTGTGGGTGGAGAGGAAGAAAGAGTGAACCCTAGAACTAAGCTCACAAGGTGTTTGGTGAAAGTCCTTTTGAGAATGTGGTGTCTTTACACGCTCGCATGGGTGGTTGCTTCAAAATTGACGCTGCTTCGGATCAGTGGCATGAAGAGGGAATTACGAAACAAAATGAATTCATATCTCTCAGTTATCTTCACATTTTATGTGTTTATTTATGCATGAATTTTGAATATGAAGTATTTTGTAAGTAAAAAGTGTTTTTTTAGAAGATAAAAAAATAGTTTCAAAATACTTTTTTGAATTCCAAAATAATAAATCTAAAATTAATATAATATATTAGAAGTCATTTTTAAAAAAAATAGTCTTTTTTCAAAAATAATAGGATGAAAATTTTTTTATACATTTTTTAATTCTGAAATAGTAAATCTAAAATTAATAAAATATCTTTGAAGTCATTTTTAAAAGAAATAAAATAGTTTTTTTCAGAAAATAATTTGTTGGGATGCAAAAAAAAAATACCAACTAAAAATTAAAGGACTTCCTCTCACAATATTTGTTCGAAATTTTTAAAAAATAGGTTATTTTTACGGGTAAATTCTCTATCTATCATCATTTACACTTTTATTTTCCCATTTAATCTAGCATCTTTTTGTTTTTATTTTCCTATCTAACACTCTTTTGTTTTTATTTCCTTATCTAACACTCTTTTATTTTTTATTTCCCTATCTAGCACAATTTCAAAAATAAATAAATAAATAATAAATTAAAAAATTATAATTTTAATTTTGAATGAATTAAAAAATAAATATTTTTAATATTTAAAATAGTTAGAAAATAACTAATGAATAAATAAAAAACATCATTCATTTAATATATTTTTTTAAAAAAAAACTTATTTCTTTAATTATTAATTATATTTTTAACTATTTTAAACATTAAAAATATTTATTTTTTAATGTATTCAAAATTAAAATCATAAAAAAATAATAATTTATTATTTATTTATTTATTTTTGAATTGGTGTTAGATAAGAAAATAAAAAAATGTGGTAAATAGAAAAATAAAAGTGTAAATGATGCGAGATAGAAAATTTATCACATTTTTGCTTTTTCTGGTAAGGATTTTTTTTGAAAAATTATAAATATAAAAAAAAATTAAAATCGTATTATTTGACAGGATTTTGTTTTCATGTGTTGGAAATTTTACGCACAACTTCTTTAAGATAAAGTTATAACATATTAACATGATTTTTTAATATCCACATTTTTTTAAAAAACAGTCTTATTTTGACCAAAAAAACTTGATCCACTTTCTTAAAAAAACCTATTTATTTATCCATGTCTAATAATTTGTTGCTCAATGTCTTTTAAAAATTCCTTTTCATACATGGTAAATAAATTGGAGGAAGCCATTAAGGCTTGTGTCATATTTGTTGGGAATGTGTTAATTTCATTCAAATTCCTTTATTTTTTTATTTTCAATTTTTTATTATTTTTTTATTTGCAATTTTTTGTTGTGAGAAATCCATATCTTAGATGGTTATCAAAATACCCATAACATATATTTTCATGCATGAGTTGGTAGCCTTGACGTGAATGAGGGTTGAAGATCCCATAAATTTTAAAGAATATTTTATTCTTTATAAGTAGGTGTAAACTTCACATTTTTCACCTTATAATCCAGTTTGTATGATATTTAGTTAGACTTAAAATTCACTTTTTAACCTATAACCAAACAAAATTTTATTTTCTATCCAGGAAAGAGAGGACTTCCAATTTTTTAAATAATTTTGAAATATATATTTCATCTCCCATAACATAAAAAGCAATACACTAAATTAACAATATTAAAAAGAGGATATGTGACATTGGTATCCCTACAATCATTTTACTTTTATTATCTTGTTATTAACGAAGGGATTAAGATTCAAACAAATGAAAAATTATAAATACAATTTCATAATTTTTTTATTAAGATAGTTATTTGTTTACACATTTGAACATTTAGTCTAAACAATAACTACATCTTTACAACAATAAGATATATCTTTGATCAAGACAATAAAAGTTTGGACAAGAATAATTATATTAAAAAATATTAATGTGAAAACATGTTACAAAAATATAATTATATTAATCTTTTAGGAATATGAAATATTGACATATGTAGTATAAATACTGATACGATATAGATACGGATATGAAGATACGTACAATCTTTAAAATGTAAGACACTGATACACAAATCTATATATATTATATAATTGTGAATTATGTAAATTGACAATAAAGATTTATGTGCACAAGTATGTTTTAGTTTTTTTTTAACAGAAATATGTTTTTAAAATGATTTCTTCATTGTTTTTATAATCATAATAAAACTTTATACAATAAATCTTAGTTTTTAAAATATTAATGTATTTTTCTATCAGAACATGCTAAAATTCTCATAATTTTAACAAATATTTTTTAAATTTGATACTTTACCGGTAAGTATCCTATAAATACGTGTGTCAAATACAGATACACAATTTAAAAGACGTGTCCGAATCTCATGTATCCCATCCCATTCTTATTTTTATAATAAAAAAACTCAAAATCCTTTATTTGTGTAAAAGTAAAGGTACCTTTTATAGTCCTCATGAATATATTTTTACATCACCTCCTCAACTTTTTATTTTTAGATAATAATTTTTTATTTTCTAAAATTATTAATGTCAACCAAATATATTATTGAAAACAATATTATCAAGCACAATACTTTTTTAACAAAAAATGTACTTATTCTATATTAATGAAAAAAGTGTTTTAATTTTCACAAATGAAGTTAAAAGGAACATTTTAAGAACTTAATTCGATAAATCTTCGGTAAAATATACCAAAAACCATTTGTTAATTAAATTCAAGTTTATTACAAAATGTAAAATATTTGTAAACTTCTACATTATTAAGGGAGAGGTAAACTTTCTCTTACATTTATAACTCTCTATGTTTATGAGTATCCTTATAACTAATTTTGGTGTATTATACATATAACATTTTATATGTTTACCTCTTTTAAGAATTATAATTTTATATTTTCTGATTATTTAATTTAATTATTATTCTTTCTTATTATTTGGTTTTTTATTTAAAAATAAAATAAAAGTAAATATGATAATTATAAAAATAAAAAAACACATATACACTTACACTTTCACGCCTGTCCTCACTAATAACGATTATACTAATAATAGTTTTTTTTACACACTTTTTTCTATTAGTTTATGAAAAACTATTTCTTTACTATCAATTTTTTTTTATGATTTTGTTCCAATTCTCTCATCTTTAAAAATATAAATACAAATAATAAAAAAATTAGAAACATATTTAAAAATATAAAAATTTGGAAGGAAACGATACGGCGGTGAAGAGTCCAGACCCGGCCCATGATCACCTTCTTCGATTCAAATCGAGCTCGAACTCAACACTCCGACGAATAGTGCTGCTTTTGTTTGCACTGAAGATCCCGCCAAAACTTCAGCGACCTCAAAGGTGATGGAAGCGATTCAAGAGACGGCGGTGACGATGAATCAAGAAGAGGACGAGTTGGATTCCAAGGAGAGTGTGCTCCAAAAGTACTTCCTCCAAGAATGGAGCATCGTCAAGTCGCTCCTCAACGACATCGTTTCCAATGCTCGCGTCTCCGACACTTCCTCCGTCCACAGAATCAGATCCATTGTACTCTCCTTTCTTCACTACCGATTATCTTCATCTGTTTATCTATTTTTTGTTGTTGAAGAATAACGATCTCTTCTTATATGCAGTTGGACAAGTACCAGGAGCAAGGTCAACTTCTGGAACCCTACCTCGAAACGATAGTTTCACCTCTGATGAACATTATTCGTTCGAGAACAATTGAACTCGGAACAGCTTCCGATGAAATTCTCGAAATAATCAAACCTATATGCATAATTGTGTATTCGTTAGTCACGGTTTGTGGCTACAAATCTGTGATTAAATTCTTTCCGCATCAAGTTTCCGATCTCGAACTCGCCGTGTCTCTGCTGGAGAAGTGTCACCACACGAATTCGGTGACGTCGTTGAGGCAGGAAAGCACGGGGGAAATGGAAGCGAAATGCGTGACGCTGTTGTGGCTTTATATACTTGTGTTGGTTCCTTTTGACATTTCCACTGTTGACACCAGCATTGCCAATGATGAGAGTTTAGCTGAGTTTGAGCTCAGTCCTCTTGTGTTGAGAATTTTAGGGTTTTGTAAGGATTACCTTTCAACTGCCGGGCCTATGCGAACTATGGCGGGGCTAGTCCTCTCGAGGCTGCTTACTCGTCCTGATATGCCGAAAGCCTTTACGAGGTTTATTTCAGTATGTTTTGTAGATTGTTTAGTGTTAGTTAAGTTTTCTCTGCGGTTGCCTAATATATTTGTGTTGTCTCGTGTTGTGGTGTTGTTTGTGTGAAGATGATTTTCGTGTCAGTCAAAGTTTATCTCAAGTCATCACTTGACTCCTTGTTTTGTGGATTGTGTTTACAAATATAATGAATGGTTTTGTTTGATCTCTTGAAAGTGTATAGATTTGAGTTTGGTTAGCTCACGGCATTACCTGTTATCACTTCAGATATCTTTCGGCTTGTGTGCATGCTCACATTTGTGTTGTATATAACCTTTTGTTTTACTAATCATCATCTGTGTAAACTGACTTTTTTAATTGCTTCAGCTTTGTTGAGTGGACACACACGGTCATGTCCTCTGTAACTGAAGATCTACTCCATCATTTTCAGTTACTTGGTGTCGTTGAAGCACTGGCTGCTATTTTCAAGGTTTTTTTTTTATGTCTTCTTTTGTTTAGACCCTCAAATGAAAATGTTTTCATCTATAATTTGTGTAAGGATTTCTACAAATTATTTGAGGGAGAGAATGGTGCATAATACGCTAGGATAGTTTATGTTATGTTGTGGTTAATTGTGTTGCTTTATATTTAGAGATCTTATCTTTTTGGAAGCTTATCTTATTCTTACACATGATATGTTCACTTATTTAATAGGACTATTGAGTATTAGTATAACCAGGACTGTTGAGTTAGTTAGTATTTGTATCTCATCTTCAGTTGGATCAATTCAATATTCTCTGATTTTGAGTATCTATTATATTTTCTTGTTTTTTGCTTAGATTGCATGGTTTCAGCAAAGCATCGAAACCATACTGATTGTGAGTTTACAAAATAGGGTCTATGTTATGAATCCGGTTTGTCATAATCAAGTGGCCATGCACAACATTGCCTCTATCCTGGTCTTTCCAGGGGTGTATTATGTTATAGAGATTGATAGTTCATCTGTTAAAAATTTCTTGCCAAAGAAATCAGTATGTTTGTGAATTCTAATGACCAACTATGGTATTCTTCTGTGGGATAATATACATATGTAGCAAGCCTGATGCATATAATATATATGTACCAACTTGAGAGGGAGTGTCGAGATGTCTGTATTTCACTAGAAATTCTAATTTCATTGCCTGTATATATCAAAAGTAGGTGAGGAAATACTGGATGTTTTCCATCAGTAGTTTTTCGATTCCCTAAAATATTGGGATGTAATAATGTGATGGTGTAAGTATAAATGCAAAAAATTCACAGGTAAATTTTCAAGTTGGTATTGAATTGAAACTCTTGTTTTTTGGGTTTGAGAAAAACATTAGTTGTCCTGTCACTCAGCTACAATCCTGGTAAGATAAAAGTTCTTGTCTGTCCAGATCAGTTCAATTGGAGGAGTTTGGATCTTACGGTGGTATGCTTGATTACCAAGAAAATTCTGTCTTGTTTGTGGTCATTCCAGCTGTCAAGTTGATGTATCTCTAACAATTGTAGTCTCTTCATCTTCTCTAGCACTTCTCTAAGTTGTTTTCCAGCCAACTCCGGTGGAACAAGCTTAAAACTTAGGCTACTGGGTTGGTTATAATACAATATCAACTTAATATTCTATTATTCCGTGTCTTTATTTTCTCCTTTCATCACCTAAAACAGATAAACCTGACAATTCCAGCAAAATATTAATGATTTATTATAGCTCTTCATGCAAATGGGATGTTTCCTTCAAAATTGTTATAATCACAGAAATAATGAACTGATTATATGTAATCAGGAATATCTAGATTATATATATATATATATATATATATATATTATTATGAATATTTTTATTTATTCCCATATCTTAATTTTGTTATTAGAGGATATCAAATCTTCTCTATTTATTGTATTGTATAGATTCTTTTTCTTAATATAAACAAAGCACCTGTGCTGGTATAGAAGCACACAGTTTAATGTTTCTCTTTTTTCCTAGAGTTTAACAAAAACCAAGAACAAAGGCAACTACCATAATTTAAATTTGATTAGGTGAACCAGTTTGCTTGACGACTAGGTAGCATGTCTAGCTCTGTGTATAACTTTTAATCAAAGCTGTCATGTGCCTATGTTACCTTTAATGTTTCTAACTTTTATAATATAAATCTGTGAGTAGGCAGGTAGTCGGAATCTCTTGCTTGATGTGAGTCCTGTTGTTTGGAATGACACTTCAATGTTGTACAAGTCTTCAGATGCAGCTCGAAGTCCTTTGCTCCGCAAGTATCTGATGAAGTTAACCCAACGAATTGGGCTTACTGCTCTTCCTCATCGTTTGCCCTCATGGCGATATATGGTTAGCTTTTCTCTGATCCAAGTTTTTTAGGATCTCGTTTCTTAAATGTTTGATGACACCTTTGTTTTTATTCACTTGTTGTGAGTATGTTCTCCATATTTGTTTATTTTTGCTTTTAACTGGTGGAATACAAAGCCACAGTAATTAATAAATTATGGCTATATGCATCATTCAGACATGCATGCTATGCTGACAAAACAACAAATGCTCACCATGCCAGTCAAGAATGTAGAACTCAAAACAGAACTGGAGGATGAATTTAGAGCCCTTATTGATAATGGAAATATGAAGAGTTGAAGTCAATGGTCCCTTAGGCACTTTGGCTACGGTATCACACTAGATAATTTGTCCGCCAGAAAATTTGGCTGCTTTGCATGAAATAATTTTTATTATGTTACAGACCCAAGTCAACTGAGTTGTTGTGCTAATTGCTAAGAGTTAAATTGAAACTTAGCATTAATTAAGTTGTTTGGCCCTTTCATTTATGCTGACTGTATCAGTGACATACATTCGTACTTTTTCCATCAGTATTGGGTTACAAATATCTGGGTGTTATGGCTACTTTTAGCTGGATATCATAAGCAAATGTAGAAGCTTCATGTTTGTCACCATTTTTTTTGTACCTAATGACTATATGCCTATCATGCAGGGAAGAGTTGCCAAACTAAATGTTTCTTTGAATACATCAAATAAAATTGATCAGTCTAATTTGGGTGTGAACGAAAATGATTCCAACTCAAATGAAATGTCAGACAGGGGGGAAGATGAGGATATGGATGTTCCAGAGAATGTTGAAGAGATTATTGAGATGTTGTTATCTGGTTTGAGGGATATGGTATGTCAAAAGGGTGAGATTTTCTTATAGTGAATGAAAAATATGAAATTTTGTCTAAATGTATGCTGCTGCTGCATCTGAAATGAAATGGTTGAATTAACATCTTTGGAAGTGGTCTGTGTTAAAAAACCATGGAAGGTACTGAAAGTTGTAATAACTCGGTTGATGTTGTGTATCTGTCATTATTCATTAATCATGAAATTTTTATTTCAAAAATTGCTAAAACCAAGATTGTTGATGTCTTATATGAATTTGTATGAGATGTGTAATTATTGTAATATTATACATATTTTATGATGTCACTGATCCTACAAATAGATTGGATGAATGCTGTTGAATATGAAAGAGCTCAAACATTATTTGATATTAGTCAGTTGTCTGTGTTTGAGTTATGAAAATAGAGAGTCTATTCAAATGACTTAAAACACTGCTCCTGGATTTTTGCTGAATTGTAGTGCTTTGTATCACTGCTGGCTACTGTATTTATACTGGTTTCCATAGATCCTGAAACATGTAGTGTGATTGGCGTTGTATACTATAATATTAGTCGTAGAGTAAACAGCATTGCTCTATCAAAATAATTCTAGGGCCGTTGCTCAACTGTATAATCTCTTAGGATGACTGGTTCTTTTATATAGTACTAGCGCTCTATCAATAACACTTTACAATTACAAATAGTTCTGAGCATGTACTTCGTCCATAGCTTTCACATGACATAGTACTAGAATTGGAGACTGTAGCAACCACAATTGATATATTGCATAACAGCTTAAGCTTTTAGCTTATTTCATTTAAGGACTTCTGTCTGAAAATTGATGTGGACTATACTTAACTGGTGTACGTGTCATGCCTTTTTTCCCTTCATGTTGAAAAATATCAGCAAGTAAAGTGAAAATAAGTGAATTGTCAATTTTAGTGATAAAAAGGAAATGCCATTAGCAATATATACTCTTGTTTAAGCATCACAAGAATTCACAAAGTGCTAACTAATTAAGCTGATCATGTTTTCTTCATCCTATTCTCTCTCCTAGTGCTTTCATCATTCACTGAACACATTATGTTGGCATTGGATTGTAGGATACTGTTGTCCGCTGGTCTTCAGCAAAAGGTATTGGGCGCATAAGTTCACATCTGACATCATCTCTTTCTCAAGAGGTTTTATTGTCTGTTTTGGAGCTGTTTTCACCCGGCGAGGTGTGATACTAAGCTTATGTTTGTTTATCTTCTTTAGAACTGGAATTTACTAGTTAAATTTTCATTCACCTAGGTTTACATATATGTAGTTACTGTATGAGAGGTTTACTGTGTTAACTATTTAGTTGTCTGGTACCAGTGTTATAACTTATAGCTCACATGTAACACTTGTTTCAGGGTGATGGTTCATGGCATGGAGGTTGCTTAGCTTTAGCTGAACTTGCTCGTAGAGGCTTGCTCTTACCTGCTAGTCTTCCAAAAGTTGTTCCTGTTATTGTGAAGGTGGTTAATAATGGATAGATTGTATGCATAGATTTGTGACTACAAACTATCTTGGCTGTTTACAACTGTTTAGCTGTATGAACTTTGAAGTACTTTATTCATGTGCTACCTAAACATGAAACTAGAACAGAGAACCTTACAGATAACCTTGTCATCCTGTAGTACATTAGAGGATATTTTATTATATCTGCACCTTAAAGAGTGGGTTTCTGATGTTGTAGTATTTTATTTATAAAAGCAGAGAAAAAAATGAGTAACATAGAGTGGGGTAGTAACAAATATTTTATTAAAAGGCTCTAAACAAAGAACATAATCCACATCAGATTACAATCCCTTATTTTATGAGCATAACAACATTACTTGAAATTAAAAAACAGAGCCATAACAATGTAACATTTAGAACATAAACAGCTTAAAGAAATCCCTAAATAGGAAATAAACTGTATAATTGAACCAACTTTTATATGCACGTGTTCAACAGATGTTTATGATTGAGAAAAATGAGGGATAGGCTGTAGAGGAAAGGGAGAAGATAAAAAAGGACTTGACCTTGGAAATAAAAAAAGGCAATTGTTCCCTTACTTAAATGTTCATTAGTCTTATTTTATATTATATAATGCCTATGAAGCTTAAGGCATCCTTCCTTAGCAATACAATTTTCTTGCCTCTGTTCCAAACTTTTCATTTTAGTTTTATTTCTGAATAAAAACTCAAGTTTGAGCCCTTATTTGAGAGATACATTACTATATAGCAGTGGTATTAAGTATAAGTCTTGTTTATTAGGCACTACATTATGATGTTCGTAGAGGTCCACACAGTGTTGGTTCTCATGTACGTGATGCTGCTGCATATGTATGTTGGGCGTTTGGACGTGCATATTATCATACAGATATGAGGCACATCTTAGAAGAGTTTGCCCCACACCTCCTAACAGTGGCATGCTACGACCGTGAGGTCCTTATATCCTTTTACGCCCTTCTCTTGACATTTGTTTTAGAATATTCATATCATGTGAAAAGAATGGCTAACTAACCTGTGATACTTAGGTTAACTGCAGAAGAGCGGCGGCAGCTGCTTTTCAAGAGAATGTTGGAAGACAAGGGAATTATCCACACGGAATTGACATAGTGAATACTGCTGACTATTTTTCACTTTCTTCACGAGTAAATTCTTATCTTCATGTTGCTGTTTCCATTGCTCAGTATGAAGGATATCTTTTTCCATTTGTGGATGACCTGCTGGACAGAAAAATTTGTCACTGGGTATGTTCTGATCACATGTTTCTCTCTCACTCCCTTAGCTGCTAATTCTTCTGCTCCTGTGTTGACCCTAATTGCAATTGCAATTGCAATATGGATTTTTGGTTTACTTTCTAATTGAAGGCCATATATCACTCTAGCTTGATTTCTGGATGCTGAATCGAATAAAATTGTTAGGGAAATCTCTAATAGAAGAGATATGACATAGGTATTTTCATTGTATGTATGTTTTTTGATCAATATTATGATGTTTGACGAATTTTTTTCTATTCAGCAGTATACATTAGGATTTTTCTTGTAGTTTTATTTTTCCTTAAACTTATTTTTAAAAAAATTCAAAGGATGAAAAGGAGTCATGCCTTATGCACATATTTGCTATTCCATAGGTATGACTAAGAGTTAAGAGGACGGTCTAGCCTTAAATTTCAATTATATTTAATTTCTTATTTCTTATTCCTTGTCTCTGTATATTTATTGGCATAAATTTGTCATATTTTGGCATTTACCAACAATTTATTTGTTGCTTCCTGTAACTTAATTTATTTTGAGAGAAGTTATTTGGAAATTACACCTTCAGGATAAAAGCTTGCGAGAACTTGCTGCAGAGGCCCTTTCATTTCTTGTAAAATATGATCCTCAGTATTTTGCAAGCACTGTCTTGGAAAAGTTAATTCCTTGTACTCTTTCATCAGATTTATGCATGCGCCATGGTGCTACGTTGGCAACAGGAGAACTTGTTTTAGCTTTACACCAAAACAATTTTGCTCTTCCCTCAGGTTGATACTTTCTTGTGACTTTTGATTTTGTTACTGCCTGTTAGTAATGGAAGTAAAAGAGTTTTCTTCTATCAAAGCCAGAGAACCAAAATAGTAATGGGGGCTGTTGTTATTGAATTGTTATCTTCCTTATGTTAATATATTTTTGGCTATACACATTCATATGTCTGGTCCACAATTTAAACTTGCTTTTAGAAATTGAAGGGATGATTTTCAAATTAGATAAACACTTGAAGCCTTAGTCTTTAGAGACTTAACTATTCAGATAACGACTAAAATATCAGACACTCTTCCTCTTTTCTCTCTCTTTATATTCTCATTTGTAAATGTGCTGATTTTCCATCTGACTTTTAAGTTATTATATGACTACCAAATCACACAATTTATTACTCAAACGAGTTGAGTAATTTTATTTTCTCTTTTTTCTTGTATGAGATTGAAGGATCAATTATTTCAAACAAAATATTTTCTGGAAGAAGCCTTCAAATTAAATAGCCAGAACTATTTGAGTATAAAAGTCTTTGACTGAGGGATTAGATATGTGGGTTGTGGGTGAGGATAGATATATAGTAAGTTTTAGATAAGTTTTTATTGCCAACTATTGGTCATATGGTTAAACCTTTCTTTTAATGAAGGTGATTAGTTTCAAAATATTTATGATGCCAACTGTCACATTTTTTGCATTGTCATTGTCAGATAAACAGAAAAGTCTTTCTGGTGTTGTTCCTGCTATTGAGAAAGCACGGCTTTATCGTGGAAAGGGAGGAGAGATAATGCGTGCTGCTGTTTCTCGATTTATTGAGTGCATCTCCATATCTAAAGTAGTGTTATCAGAGAAGACAAAGAGAAGCCTACTTGATACTCTCAACGAGAATTTGAGACATCCTAATTCTCAGATACAGGTTCTATCCCTTGGATACAAGCAATTTGTGCTACCATTTTAACTTTTGTTTAATATTGTCAGCTTATGCTAGTTGGGCATTATATATTGACGAGTAATATCAGCATTTGATGTTCAGAATGCAGCTGTTAAAGGTCTGAAACACTTCATCTGTTCATACGTGCATGCTTCAGATAATAAAGGTACAAATGATGTGACAGCAAAGTACCTCAGTATGTTAACTGATCCAAATGTAGCTGTAAGGAGAGGATCTGCTTTGGCGTTAGGGGTTTTGCCATATAAATTATTAGCCAGTCAATGGAGAAATGTGCTTTTGAAGCTTTGTGGCTCCTGTAAAATTGAGGTGCTTCATTTTGCAAATGCTATATATTATACTATCTTAGGTTCAATGATTGTGTTAAACAATGTTTTACCATGTGCAGCAAAACCCTGAAGATAGAGATGCTGAAGCACGAGTAAATGCTGTCAAAGGGCTGACATTAGTGTGTGAAACATTAATTGATGGAAGAGAAGATACTGCTACCTCTTTTGTCGAGGATGATTTTTCCCTATTTAGGCTGATAAAGAATGAGGTGATGACCAGTTTATTTAAAGCTCTTGATGATTATTCTGTTGATAATAGAGGTGATGTAGGCTCTTGGGTTCGTGAGGCTGCATTAGATGGCTTGGAAAAATGTACATACATGCTCTGCAAGATAGACAAGTCGATTTGTTTGTCTGAAAGATCAGTTGCAAATGAAATTGAAGCTACTGCACCTTTGACTGCTGGCATGCTTAAGAGCAAGCAAGAACTTTCTTTATTTGATGAAAATCTTGCTACCAATTTAGTTGGAGCTATTTGTAAGCAAGCTGTGGAGAAGATGGATAAGCTGAGAGAAGCAGCAGCAAATGTTCTCTACAGAATTTTGTACAACCAGATGATATATATTCCCTATATACCTTTCCGAGAAAAGTTAGAAGAAATCATTCCCAAGGAGGCAGATGCACAGTGGGCTGTAAGTTTAAGTAGATCTTTCATCAGTTCAAGGTTGGTTACATAGTATTTTTGTGTTGAAAGACTGCTATTTTGTTGCAGGTTCCTTCCTATTCTTACCCGCGCTTCATACAGTTACTTCAATTTGGTTGTTATAGCAGAGATGTGCTATCAGGTTTGATTATATCTATTGGTGGGTTGCAAGATTCTTTGAAGAGGGCATCACTCTTGGCCCTGTTAGAGTATCTAGAAGGGGTTGGATCTGAAGATCCAAATACAAGAACATCTAGGGTTTACATGCTATCTGTTGACATCCTGTGGGTTCTCCAACAATACAAGAAAAGTGACAGAGTTATTGTACCCACTTTAAAGGTACTAAATTTCTTAAACAATACTTAATTATTCTTGCTTTGTGAAATTGAATTTTCAAGCAATTTTATTCTATTTATATAACTTTTTCTCTTGGAGAAAACAAAATTTCTGAATGTGAACAAAGTGCTGGCTCCTAGCCAATATCAACAGCCCATTATGTGACTAAGTTGAAACCACAGGCATAATAGCATTGCAAGACTAGCAGTCAATTCTATGTTGAACATGGCTTTTTTTATTCTTACAGAAGGAGTCTGATAGTTAAGTATCAATTCCACATAGAAATATATAGAAGAGGGTGTGGGAGAGAGAAAACCTGGAAGGGAAGGAATGTTTCTGTATCTTCATTTTAATTAGCTTCCTCTACAATGAACAGAAACAGTCATAGCCAACTGGCCGAACTGAACTAACTGTTTGCCCGACGAGAAAAATAAACAGTTACAGCCAGTTGGCACATGTCTGCTGGCTGGACAGAAGTTGTTAGGACTGACTGCAAGCAAAAATATATAGGTGGAAAGGGTCAAAGTTGTAACAGGTTGTTAGTCAGTTCTTTTATTTTTTCTGTAACCTGGTTTATTGCAATTCCTATAAATAGACCCTTTTCTGTGTAAATGGAGAGTTTTTTTTTTTTAATTTTCAGTTTACTGGTCATATTCCAGTTTAAAAGGGAGAAAGTTCCTTTAGGAGTAAATTCATATGCTTTGGTTCTAGGATGATTCTTGACTTTCTTTCGGCAATAAAGAAGCATATTCAGTATTTCTTTTCCTTATCTGGGTATTAGTTTTTGCTAGTAGAAACTGTTTATCACTAATTCTGAAAAAAAATAACCTAACAGAGGAAACAGAAAACTAACTCAGTACAATGTTCACACACTAGTGAAGCACACTGTTGACTGCACTCAAAACCAAGAGATTTCAGACTTCACAAATGACTTCCTGAAAAAGAACGGTTTGGTGTACCCTAGGATATAGCATAAAGATTACCCGTAATGGCCCAACAATTCACTATATTCACTTCGGTAAGACTGATCCATGGGTTGTAAGGATCTTTGTTCTTAGCAATTAGAATTCCTAGCCATTTATATGTTTCAGCATAGAGAATCCTAGTTAGCACCCTACCTAAACGGAATTCTAAAATTATTTCATAAAAAAGTTCAGATATTTTCTTTTTGTTTCATATATAATACTCATGTTTACCTCCTCTGTTATCAAATGCAAATTTATTTATACAAAATCAATTTGCACTGTTTATCCTTGGATCTCTAATATACTGATGAACTTATTCTGCACTCCAGACCATTGAGATCCTGTTCAGCAAAAAAATATTCTTTAATATGGAGGTTAGTCTGCCTTTCTGTTCTTCATATTTCTTGTGAGTAGGTTCTCTAATACTCCTTTTATATATATTTCTGGATTGGTTTGTTGATAAAGTATTCCTTTATATTTATATGTGGGTTATGTGGTCATCCTTTATATTTGTTTGAAACAATGAAAAAAATTATAAAAAAAAAGAATAATGGCTAATATGAGAAGGTACTTTCTGCAAAATCTCTAAGATGCATTAAATCTTCATCATGCACCCAAAATAGCTACTTCATTTGTTCATTTAACCTCTCAATCACTTTCTTATTTAACATGTGTAAAACTTGTTGGTTGTTTGTGCACTAAAACCAATTTGGTTGGCATAATGTTGAAATGTCGGGAAACAATGCCTCTAAAAAAAAAATACATAACTCAGCCACCACATATTAAGGTTATCTGTGCATCCTCCATTGTTGTTTGTGAAATAATATGATGGTTATACTTTCGTATATAGTGGTGGCAAGCTTTACAAAAGTTGATGCTCTTTTCTTTATCATGACAGGAAAATATCTAAAATTTTAGTAACTTGGACATTGATTGGATAATTGTAATTTTTTTAGGTAGAGAGTTATGGCATTGTTGAAAGGGAGAAAAAGAGATGCTGAAAACTGTGTATATGGACTGCACAACAAAGTCCATTTCATATAAGCTGATGACAATAAATACATAATATGATATGCTTGTAAACTATATTCTAATAAGTCTGATTCTAATCAGATATTCCTATAATTATAAAGATTCTAATTGAATAAGGAAATAAATCAAATATAAAAGAAGAAATCTTAAGAGATAATCTAAGATACTCTAAAATATTCTAAGAAAAAATAATTAGATATTTCTTATATTTCTAACAAACAAGTATGATATATTATAGGTAGCAGTGCTTAAACAACTGAGAGAATTACGTGGCAAAATAATTTAATAACACAATCATGTGAGCTAAAATGGGATTAAGAATTGCACAGAATAAGATAAGAAAATAATCCGATTACAATAGAGTGAAAACTGATCATAGTGCATATTTTTAATTTATGAAAATGAGATATGGGATGTTTTTTGTTTTTATAATTTCCATTTATTGGTATTTATTTTTCATATGCTTGCTGAGAACATGTTGATAAATAATTTGCATTTTCAGGCTCACTCTGCAACTTTTTGTGCTGCTGTTTTGGATTGTCTGTCAATTGAATTGAAGGGATCAAAGGACTTCTCTAAGTTGTATGCTGGTATTGCCATACTTGGTTATATAGCTTCAGTTCAGGAACCGATCAATATGAAGGCCTTTTCTCAACTTCTTGATTTTCTTGGTCATCGTTACCCTAAGGTGATTCCCTGATATTCACTAGTATGAGATTCACGACTTGGCATATTGTTTTCGCCTAACTTCAATCCCATGCAAAGCAGATAGTTTTTTTTTTCACAATTAAGAGATTGTTTGTTTGTGCTTGTTTTATATAAAAAAAATTAACTACATATTTAAAAGTTATGATCGGTTTCTTTTTTTAAAATAAAGTGTTTGTGTTTTTCATGAAAGATGAAAGAGTAATTACTTTTTCTTAAGCTTGAATAAGCGGGTCACGTTACTTCTGTTGCTTGCTTTGTGGCTTCTCATATCTTACTTTATTTCTTTGTGGATGTTAATCAGATTCGAAAAGCTTCAGCTGAACAGCTGTACCTTGTCCTCTTGGAAAATGGGAATCTTGTGGCTGAAGATGAGATTGATATAGCTCTTGAAATTATTTCTGAGACTTGCTGGGATGGCGATGTGGATTTAGCTAAACACCAAAGATTAAAATTGTACGAGATTTTTGGTCTGGAGGTGGGACCTCTTGGCAGTAATAGTGATGGAACATCAAAGAAAACCGGCAGTAAGAAGCCTACAAACTTGGACGAAAATGCATCATATTCCTCATTAGTTGAGTCATCCGGGTTTTAATTCTTGTTGATCCCATACCAGGTTTGCTGTTGTATAATGTAACTTGGAATAGGTGATATGAAATTTTCATGTGCATTGATTAATTTTCAGTCACACTCGTGTCCTCAATGGCGTTATGCATTTAGTAAATTAACTATTAAGCAATGGAGCTGAAAAGGAAAGAAATTAAAGGTTAAGATTGGGTTTCTGAGTTGTTTTTATGTCTGTCTTTTGTCTACTAATTGTAGATCCCACACGATTCATACTTTCAGAGTTATCGTGCCTAATTGACCATTACTAACGTGTAGTTGATCATTCCGTCCGTATTGTGATAATGACTAATTAGTAATCATGGCTCTGAGCTGTTCTGGAAATTTCTAACTTGTACTCTTAATCTCCTTTAATCATGCGCAACGTTGTCTTTCCCCCTATATTTTTTTTCTTTTTTTTCTTTTTTTCATGTGATGTCAAATGATTATGGTTACTTAAGGTGTTAGCCTAGCTTAGCCTATAATGATGTCTATCATGAAAAAATTTATAAAAAAAATGTATGATAGTGATTCTTACACTTCAATTGTGCAATTTTGGTCCTAATTTATTTTGCAGGTATTGTAATTAATTCTCTCCGTACTGAAATTTGCTTGCGTCATTCAAGTTAGACTTAGATGCTGACTTGTCCATCCCTTGACATTAACGTTGGAAAAGCACTTTGTAACAATGCTAATTAAACAGCATATATAAAGGAGAGTCCTGGTGTGTTTCACTGAGTCCCGAATTCACTCACATTCCAGGCACTGGCGTTTCATCCCTCGTTGAATGAGGGTTTGAAAGTCTTTCACGTTTTCCACTAGCAAAAGCTATGCAGAGGAAAGTGGAAAATAGTTATAGGGTTGCGAATGCTGGGGCGAATGCGAATCCCAAACTAGTACAGAAATTGAAAATTTCATCTTAAAAAAACGAGAAAAGCAATACATTTTTTACATATATTCTTTAACATTAACTGAAATCAATTAAACCAGAGTTTGGAATAATTGTGACCAATAGTATGTATTGTTAAGTGTTTTGTTAGCATTCCTCAAATAAAATGTGGCTTGCATGATTTCTTATGCAAATGAGAGGTAGAACAGGTCAATGTGTGGAAGTCCTACTATTTGTCCGGTGATGTTGTGGTGTTTAGTCTCGTTTTCAGTGGTTGTGTAGTTTGGATGTGATTTGTGATGGTTAAGGTAGTAATGATGCAATTAGTGAATGTCAGGAATTGATTACATTTGGTACGTAAGGAATTGGAAGAGGCTTGGTATGGTATAAACCGAGCAAGTTTTATAATTATATTTTACGTCTGTATTCTAGAGTTGTATTTCCTTTGTTTTCTATTGTTTTGAACTATAGAATGTAGCTTGTCCCTTGAAATGTGCATTTGTTCGAGTGAACTCATGTGTATAAGCAAGCGAGCAAGAAGCATTGCTGCAACTATAATACGCAATTATAATTACATGTGGATTCTGTGTAAAGGACATAGCACTGCACGCATCCAATACGCAAAGTAGCATAAATGCACAATCGAAATAACCCTTTGTCTTCAAACTTTTATGAGTTTGGCAGAGCCAGACGAAGATTCCCCCTCTTCACTCCTTTCAAAGATGTTGTTAGACTATTGTCCATTCTCTTCCCCACTTTCGATTTCGTAGGGAACTCTATGTACTGTTCAGGACTCGAAATTTAGGACCCAAAACATGTTCATTTTTCCTGCCTCCCAATTATAGAGATGGAAACTTGGAAACAAAAACTCATGCGCACCACCATGTCACCTTAATTAATTGTTTTTAAATTATATTAGGAGTTACTGTGGTAATATTTCACACAATTGAGTTCTAACACCATAAAAATAAGAGTTAATGTCACGTTTGTTTCTTTTCCTATCTAAGGAAGAAAAATTCATTTAACAATAATGGGTTGCAATTATTGGTGAAATTTTGAAACATAACAATTACATTTTTAAATGCAGAATGATTTATCTTTCTGAAATTTTCTCTTTGGTGTAATTAAATTTGTGGTATTGTTTCTGTTTGATTTTCTTATTCTGATTGGTGTCTTAATCCAATGGTCGATATGTTTTTTATTTAGTAATTAGGAGCTTTCAGGTTGTTGTGTTTAAATAGATTGGGTTTGTGGTGTTAGTTTGATGTTGTATTTCTTTTAGTCTTGTAGGTTTGTTAATCAGCTGTAAGAAAAAATGTGAGAAATTGTTAGTTTTTTTTTTCTCTGTATAAGAATTGAATCATCTCTGAAGTAATTCTTATATTTTTTCTTTTTCTGATAAAAAAAATCAATAGCAACAAGAATGAAGTACCTTACCTTCTCATCCATTTTGTTCATTTTCCAAACATTGAGAAAATTTGGCAAAACCATGATCAATGAATTCTATATTCACGTCTTACCCTTAACTGATTAATTACTTTTGTTGATACGAATATCTATCTTTTATTGCCTAATATTTTATCTAATAGAAACTAATGTCTGATGTTGGTAATATTTTATCTATGTATATTTTATGGTCAACAAGAGACATTTATAACATTGATGTGATATATGGTATTTTTTACATCATTATACAACTCGTGTTATTCACCACTTTTTATAGATAAAATGTACTGCAGTTGAATCTCTAAAATAAGTTATATAAAAAGAGTTTTTGCCTAATTTGATATTATATTCTTGCCCACATTTAAGAAAATTGTGAAGATAAGATTCAAATGGGCATACTCTACTACAAACTTGCGAAACTTCTAAGAAATTTCTCAAAGTGCTTCCCTCTTACAAAACGTTTCAATTTCTATCTTAAAAGAAAATGCAGAGAATCTTCTACTGCACATATATTAAGGTGAAAGAAGAAAAAAAAAGTAGTGAGTTGTATTGTAATAAAGCTCAATGATACAAATATGAATGTTGCCACTTCGTTTGTAAAGATTCTTACACGTAAGATTGTACAAATATATAATAATTCAATGTGAAACGTTTAACCTTATTCAAGTATTAAATCTTTTTCAAGAATCTCGTGGTGAGATGGCATTCTAATTAAAATTAATTTTTAAGCATTTTCTCACCAATTTTCTACCTGGTTAAGACAAGTTGTTCGTGCTCACATGAACTCATTTTCAGTGTTAAACTCCAAATTTGTGAAAATATAATCATCGTCACATATAAACGAGCTTAATTTTTCGAAAAGAGAATATCTTGTTAAAAAATGTAAATTTGTAGTGATTTAACTACGAAATCATGTGATATTATCATAATAACCACATATATAAGATATAAGATAAACTAAACATTTACGCAAATAGTGTCATAATAAATCTACTTAACAGTGTCGTAAAGAAGTCGTTAAATGTTATTTAATGAATTGATGGATTTGTTGGAAAGTTTCAATAAAACAATATAAACTCCGAAAGATGTTATTTAACAAGATATATTTTGTCGAGTTTTTGTAAATATATCTTCCCTCCAAAATCAACTAGAAATCTTTAATGCAGTAACTATTATAAAAAATTATATTAATTAAATTCCAATGTAAAAGATAATAATTTAGGATAATGATACATTGACAATCCAATTTTTTATACAATCATGTTGCAACCCAATATTATTATTTTAATATTTTTTATAACATTTAATTATAAATTTTGCATTTTATTATATATATTTATATATAAATTCATCACCTCAGAGTTGTATTATATGCAGCACAGATACGGACACTGACACGACACGGGTACAGACACTGACACGACACGGGTACAGACACGGAGATACATATAACTCTAAAATGTAGGACACGGGGATACAAATCTATATATTATATACTTTTGAATTATATAAATTGAAAATAAATATTTATGTGCAAAAATATGTTTCAGATTCTTTTTGGAGTAAAAATATATATTTCATGACTGTTTCAAAAGAATTTGTTCTTTATTTTTATAATCATAATAAAAATTATTGTATTTATATCTTTTAAAATTGTGTTAGAACCGTGTTAGAATTTTCAAAAATCCAACAAATATCTTTTGAATTGAACACTTTACCAATAAGTGTCATACGAGTGTCGACACTGATATATGTATCCGACACGGATACGCCGTTTAAGAGAATTGTTTGAGTTTCATATACAACTCTCAAGGTTATCAAAGCATTATTTTTCAATAATTTATTAAAATGAAAATTGAACCTGTATTTTACAGTTTGAATCATAAATCGATATTGGCATCTCTAACAGGCAATACATTGGAGTTACGTTTTGTCTATAGTTGGAGAGTGGTACAATTCTATTAATTGTAACAGCATGTGGCTGTTAGTGTGAAATTTCCTTAATGGAAAAGCAGCTTAACAAACCAACTTGGGTTGTTTCAGCCTCTTCTTTCTTGGCGTAAAATTCCAAAAGCTTTGCCTTATGAGAGACGCAGCAAGTGCACCAACTTTTTTCCCTTGTGAAAGGAACTTCCTGGCCTTCATATACTCATCATAACTAACTTCATCATCCACTCCAAAATAACAGCTCTATAAAAGATCCTCTCATTTGGTGAGCCCTTTGGAACATAAAACAGTTGTGTTAGTGTTTCTTTACTGTGTTGGAATTTTGTTGTCTTTTTTTGGTGTTGAGTTTAACTAGTAAATTATTACCTTTCTTTCTTGTGTTGGCCTGAGAGGCACTATGTTAGAGGGGCATCAACTTTTGGGGTTAGGCTTCGCTGTAATTGGTTTATGGCACTTCTTCAACCACGTCAAGCTCCATGCCCTTAGTTCCAAGTCCTACACATCAACCCTATGGTTTCCCACCACAATATCCAGATACTTGGAGCTCCACTTCGTCATGGCAAGCTGCACCATCTTCATTGCCATGGAGCTCTTCATTGCTCCCATTCATCACCAACCATTTGACCCTGATGGAACCATTCCCTCCACCCATCTCCACAACTTTGAACACTCCTCCATGGCCATGTCTTTCTTGGTCTATGCCATCTTTGCCATAGTTCTTGATAGAAAATGCAGCAAAGCTCAAAATGAGCTTACTCATTTGCTGGCAGCCATAGCCTTTACACAACAATTTCTTCTTATCCACCTTCACTCCAGAGATCACATGGGACCAGAAGGCCAATACCACCTCTTGTTGCAACTTTTGATCCTTATTTCTTTGGCTACAACCCTCATGGGAATTGGCAGGCCCAGAAGCTTCTTGGTCTGCTTTGTACGCTCTGTGAGCATTTTCTTCCAAGGCGTGTGGCTTATGATCATGGGGTTCTTGCTCTGGACACCAGGATTTCAAGCCAAAGGTTGCTTCATGCACCTTGAAGAATCTGGTGAATATTTGGTGAGATGCAGTGACGATGAGTCTCTTCATCGTGCTATCTCCTTGGTGAACCTTCAATTCAGCTTCTTGTTGATTGGAATCACCGTTTTCGCAATGTCTTTCTACTGGGTCATTGTTACAATATATGGTGAAAAGGTGGAGTATGTTTCACTGATAAAGGAGGAACACTACCGTGAAGAAGATGGATTTGTGAAACCTAAGGGCGCTATCGACGACGTTGAATCCCAATCTCCAAAGAAAAGCAAGCAAGAGCAGATTTAAATTGAGCACTTTGTGAAACCAAAGACAGTGTTGGTGTAAGTGGTCCATTTTCAACATAATTATTTTAAAAAATTAATTTTACTGTTATAATTTATTATTTGTGTTTAGGATTTTAGTCAACTTAAACATCATTGTTTTCGTACTTAATAGTTTCCAATGCTTTGTCGGATAGGATAAGAAATTAAACTCTAGTACAAATATATTACTTAAATTAAACTCTACTATGCGACAAATTATTCGCGACATTACGGTTATTCCGAGTATACTTAAAAGTTAATTAGGAAAACTCTATACACAAAAGCACGATTAGCACAACATGTCAGCCTATAAAAACGAAAGAAGACAATATCTCAACTATAAGACAGTGATCAGTGAAAGCACACAAGTCTTGGCTAAACAAAACATACGATAACAGAACCTGGTCTCGTTCTAGGTTCGTAGGATTTTGTGAAGTTAGTCTCTTTTATCATTTGCAATGACGTGTTCTTTAAATGACAAAATGTTGAGCGAAGGATGGTTACAAGATGGTGTTTAACGATGATTTTTTATGTATTTCTTTTTTGCAAGTGCTATTTACTCTTTTTGAAAATAGTATTCAAAGAGACCCTAAATTCTCCAATTCTGCTAATGCTATGTTTGTGTTTTACTACAAAAATAAAATTATAAGAATCGTAGAAAGCAACAAACAAATGAGGCAAAATTCATGTTCCGTTTTTTTTTTAGCTTTCATGTCTGATTTAACGGATGATGAGTAAGTTCCAGGTATCCATAGATCCCAAACCATAGGCAACAGAACATGTATTCGTTCCATAATTATAGTTACAGGTATTCATTCATTGGTTCCATAGGCAACAACAGCAACACGTACCCGTTCCATGATGTGGTAGCAGTAAAACTGCCACATGACTCTCTCACGTGATCACGAGCTCACGGCTAATTTAGTATAAGAACAGTTACAGTGGCTTGTTTTACAGGTAAAGGTGGTTCCTTCAGTAACTATCAATATCTGTGTCTGGCGTCCGCAGGTAGTAACGAAGACAGTTCACCAAAACCTGCTCATTCAAAATCACAAAAATGAGTTTGTTCTTATGCAATTAAATTCTGGGGAATGACATGGTGTTGGATAAAAGAAAAGGCATCAAGATTTTAAATTGTGTTTTCACTACTTTTAACACAAAGGGTTACCTGAGACATCGAACTGTTCAATGCAGCCCCACCGTAACTGACATGAAATTTATCCTTAGCAACCAAACCCTGAGAGAAAAGGGGGGTAAAGTTACTTAAGGGTAAATGGGGCAAACAGAAGGCGACAGAAACAAAGAGGAAGATACTTCTGTATCAATCTCAGCCGATTCAACATCAATGTTCACATCTGCGATGACTCTGATGATTTCAACAAGCAATCCAGGCTTATCTGCCGTCTCTATACACAGCAAGCTGATAAATATTTAATTAAAAAGAATTAGATGACCCCAGGCACCTATTTCATATTTGGTTGTTTATTATGCTAATATTATTTCACACGTTGTAAGATGCAAACCTCCTCTTGGGCCCATCTTCCTTAACTTGTATATGAGTTTTGATATCCTCATTAGACTGCATAAAACAGAAAAAGAAAGTTGAAATTAGCAAGACTGAGACCATGCATCGGACCCATAAATCATTTCACTAAATTGTTTACTTGCCACCATCAGAATCTGGTATAACCGACCTTTCTTAGGGTTTTGTGAATATGTAGCAAGGACACTTGTTAGGCAATGAGAATAGAAACTAATAAAAAATTACAAACATTTAATATTTTCCTTCAAGTTATTAATGAAGACCTGAGTAATAAAAGCTATTATAATCCCATCAAATGCAAACAAAACCCTTATTCTATATAAAAAGAACCAAGCGTCTTTTGGTAATCCAATCTACATACAGCATGATAATATGCACCAGAAGTGTGGCATGTATAACTTGAACTTTCCAGTACATTAATTTAGCAGCCCCACTTAGTCGCGGCCAGCAATAGTGCAGGCAATAATTAGACATGGAAAATTATATAAAGAAAGCCATAGTGAAAATGGAATCTGAAAAGTGAAGAATGAATCTTTATCATTTAATATTAATAATCTCAAGAAGTCTAAAAAAAGGTCATCACGTAATCTCTTTGACAAGATTTCAGAAGAGAAACCTAAATGGTTTTCCAGTGCAGGCACTCTCAAATTTTCAAATAGAAAGAGATACACAAAATACAGGAATGAGTATAATTGGTCTGCATTCAGAATAATGATGTTTGATCTCTAGCATGTCAAAATCAGGAGGTAGCTCCCAAAAGTTTTAATTAAAACCATTGAATAATAAAAAAAGAAAGAGTGAAAAAAGAAGTATCCACCACCTGAAAATAAAGCGACAACAACATTCTATTTATTTATAGAAGTATTAGCATAAGATTGGCAAAGCCATCTACTGGGAAATTAAATGCCAACATGGATGCATGAATCAATCATATATGATGTCAGTTTTTTTTTAGGCCTTGACATTCGCCCAGGCACACAAAACTTTGGACTATCAAATAAATTAGGAAATGGTTAATAAATATTTGCATCCTTCCTCAAAAAAAGTAAAAAAAATATAATAATAACAACAACAAAGCAGAGGTCTTGATTAAATAAGCAATGTTTATTTTATTCAAGAAACAAAAACTTGAAGAGTACTATTCACCTTCTTCTTCGGAGACTTTATGCCAAATACTTCACCCATCGCTAGTAGTTCACTTGACTCCTACAAAAATTATATAATATTTGTGAGTAAAGAAAAACTAAAAATTAAGAACAAACTAAAATGTATATTGGGAAAAAGTAACTAGGAAAAGTTGTGTTTGTAAGAAATTGTTAATTACAACGAAGCTTTTTGTATGTAAAAGTAATCATATAAAAAAAATCTACAGGCAAGAATCTATCAGACAAACTTACAGGATGAAATTTTAACAGATTGTTAATGATGGTAAGTCGAATTCTCTCTAACATATCGGGATCTTCAACTTTGCGCCCAGTATTTCTGAGAATATGAACATCAAATAAGTCTGTAAATACTAAAAAGCTTCAATGAAGCATTAATAACAAAATAGACAATCAATAATCAGTGGATTTATATTTATTTTCATACATTGATTAATGCAACATACTTTAGAAATAAGAATAATTTGATTACCTTTCTATTGTTGTTCAATGTTTGCAAGATCTGATATGAATAATCTCAGTAACATATGGTTATAATTTGACAGTCAGGTTAATAAAAAACACACTTTTTATAAGTTATTGATGGTGGGAGAATAAGAGCAACTTACACCTCAAGTATTCAAGAGAACAAATTTTCTCATCAGGAGTCTCGAGAAAGATTGATTGAATTTAGCAACACTGAAGACTGTAATTCAGAAATTCCCTAACATGCTCATTTCTAAATAAGCGAAAATTACAGAACGTAGCAGAATGAAACCAAATTACACGAGCATAGCTCAAGCTAGACAGTTAAAAAAAGTCTGGGAAATGCTTCAAGGAGGACTCTCCCAAACTTTAAACCATCACCGAAACCCAAATAATGAAGACATCCCGAAGAAGCATAACCTTGAGATATAAATTTCAATGGGCTAGCACACAAAACATTAACCATAGAATTGACACCCTCCCATCAGAATGCAAACCACACTTAATTTGGATAACTTGATGCAGTAAAGAAAAGGCCATGGAGGGAAAAGCCAAAAACCCATTATGGAAACCAAATTTCGAAGAGATAAACTTCATTTCCTGTTAAGATCTACAACAAATTTCCTAAGTAACAACCCTATACAAAAGAAAATCCCATATAAGCTTCTCAATTCTGAGCCATAACTAAGACTGCAATTAGGAAGCCCTAAAAGAGGCCACAACACAACTAAGGAAGACTACAAAGGTGAGCCTAAAACTAAGGAAGGTTTCCAATACCACCTAAAGAAAATAAATCACCTTTCAACCTATCTAACATCCAAGAGCATGGGGCGATCCATTGAGTTAAAGTATGATTCTCCTGAGTCCAGACTCGCCTCCTTAGAGAGAATACGACAATGACTAACAGATAACAGAAATTTCAGTTAAAGATGAAAAAGACAGAATGATGTCTTAATTTATCAAAGAAAAGGAATAATTATCAGTTTACGAGCAAATTCACTCATGTTGTTCATTTACCGCTGAATTTGTTACTCAACAAAAAGAAAACACTGTAAAGAAACTGGAAGAAAAAGACAAGGAAGACCTACGATTGTGTAATGAAAAATTTTGTTTGCTTCACTAATCCCTCTGTGGAGACGGTTCCTTTTGAAACATCCAGTCCCAGATCTTTTAATGCTTTCATCTGCCTTGATGTGAACAAATAAAGATCAATTAATGACAACAAATATAAAATGATGTTTAGAGAGAAAATGAGCTAAAACTTCTAATAAAGTTCTATATAAACGATGCCCTTTTGTGACAAAAAAAAGTGATCTGAAACCCTAAAATGTTCTGCTTTCCAACATAATCTCAAACAAATTATTGATTGTAAGCCTTCTAAAATTCGTGATGGTTCCAGATCCTTTTCTTTCTTCAAAAACTAAACTATACTGCTCGCTAGTTTTCAGGCAAATTTTATAAAACCAGCTTGAAATGAACCAATGAGGCTTGTTTACTAAGGGAGTAATGACATGAACATATGTAATAAAGAAATATAAATAAAAACAAAGCAAAACGTGCGACCTGCCTATGCATAATAAAACTTATCTAACCATCAAATAGTGACAGCATCACTTAAACAACAAAATCACAGTTTAAGGATAGCCCATCGTAGAGATTCAACTTGATTGAAAAAATTTAAATTGCATAATTTAATTTCCAGTAGCCAAATCACCGTGTCAAGAAGAGCACCAAGGCGATCCCCAAAGCTAAGCTGCACAATTGTTGCTTCAGAATCCGAGTCTTGATCTATTAGAACTATTGGCATAGGAACACTGTCGGGATTGTCACTGGATTTCTGCACAGTATGAATTAACCAATAAAATATATCACAAATATATGTCCGAATAAGCATAGCATACAAAACCAGAGGGCTCGTGGCATATGTAATGAATTGTTAACAAAAGCTTAGACTCTTGGCAAATATATCTATCAATGATAGCAGTGACTATATTAGACCAACACAAACACGCCCAAGACTAGGTGAATATAATACAAGATTAACTTGTGAAATACACAGGAGTTTTGAATGTAAAGTATAAGCTGAACTGTAGTGCAACAGACATCTAGTCCAGTAGAAATTCACATTTGAGAGAAATTTCCCACAAAGAAAAAAAAAACTGCTTGAGACCTGCATATAACATTCTCAATAACATAAAAAGTTTGAGATAAACATGATCATCACAAGATTACATCCAAAACAGGTCAACTGATTGAAGGATTGATAATGGGAAGACTACAGCAGCCCTTCAAACCATGCTAAATTTTATATTTATACCTCCTGGACATTAAGATAGGTTATCTGCATCATCTAGATGCAGATCCTCGGGGATTCAAGTAAAGATCCTCATCAGATATAGTTCACTGCTCAAAACCATCTAAAAAAACCTATGATTTTTTTATTTTATTTTTTTGTTTGAAAGTATCATATTCAAATTTCAAAAAGTTAAAAAGTTTTCGCTACAAAGGAAAAAATCAGAAGGTGCAAGTGGGAAGGAAAGGAAATGATAGGACTTTAGCCATGGTTCCTCAGCATATATTTGACAGCTCTATTTGACTGCTAGTAAAGAAAAATATTTCGTATAAAATGGAAAAAAGAGGCAAAAATGATACCAAGAAAAGTATCTTTCTAAGATCAGGAAGGAAATAGAAAACACTATGCACTAAAATGTTATGACACAAAATCCCTATTTAGTCCGAAACTATTTTTTCTCTCCTAATTAAGTCCCTCGCTTTTATTTATTTGTTGCAATTCAGTTCCTTGTCCATCAAAATTATACAATTTATGAATAATAACAAAGATTCTAAATCACACATAATAAATTAATGTTTACTAATCATATTTTTCAACTGAAAAAAAAATGGTAAATGTGAATGACATGGGGGCAAGAAACACAACACTGACCAGTGAAGCGGAACCAACTGCATTCACATTATATGCAGAAGTAAATATAAAGTTCCTGCAAAACATGCCAACCAGTAGTTAGAGACAAGTGATATATAGATACATCCTGGTGACTACTAAGAATATTAAATTTCCATTAGGGTCACAGACTAGAATGCAAACCCTATCAATAAAAGTGACCAAACCAACCTACATTAACTTAACAAAATAGCACCATCAAACATATCGTGGTCTTAAAACCATATATGGGATCAAGAAGCTACAGATTAAAGGACCAGGATTCCAAGGTACCAAGGGATGCATAATAAGTAAAAAACAATAACAAAAATTGAATAAGCAAAGTTTACTATAATGAGGAACGGAAGATTCAAGAATAAGGGTTTCCAAAGCAGGAGTGAAATGGGTCATTCCTAACTAAACATTGGTACTAAAAGAGAAGCCCTTTAATATGAGAAAGATCCCTGTATGGATTGATTAATACATGGATTTAAGGTTTACAAGTATCATACCACTGAATTAACATAGGCATTGCCACAATTATATATGTTTCATACATGCCCAGCTGTAAATGCTTGAGGTACCAAGGCCACTGCCTCCCCCTCCATATAAGAAAAGAATTTATAGTTTTGACTTACTCAAATAATACCACCAATTTTTCAGTGTAAACAAGTGAAATGAATAAGGGATATAGCATCAACCACAACAATGCATTGAGTTAACTGATTTGGAACTACCAAACTCTTACTATTTAGCATTTACCATGAACTGAAAGCGGAATTTGATTTTGAAAAGGGGCATTGACAAATTGAGTGAAAGAAGTTGACGTGCAAATTCTTCCAAAACATCGGGACAAAAAAATATTAGATCAATGATCAAAGGGAAAGATAAAGAACTGACAAAGTCATCCAACTTTGACTCTTGGTCAAACACTTTAGATAAACCCGTACATTTGCTCACTGAATCACTCCCACTGAATCTACACACAACAAGAGTAGGTCTAACCAAAATATCTAGACACAGGCACTGAACCCAAAAACAATATAAGCTCACAACTAAATACTGGTTCCACTAGAATCCACTTTCCCGTCAAATTTTATTCCTCCGAGCATTGACTAAATTTTATGAATAGAGAAATACAACCAAAATTTGAAAAGCAAAAGTCAACTATCAATATCCGATCTCTAGTTCCTACTCAATTCCTTCAAGAAAATCAGTATCACACTTCCGATTTCACCCCATCCCTACGGAACATCACATTCTCATTCTCATTCTCATTCTCTCATTCAATAACTTCCGTCTCTATCTATCCACACAAAACTCGAATCGCAGAGGAGTAAAACACCGTAATAATTGACATCAACAAACACTCCGATTTCAAAAACTATCAGAGAAAAAAACAGGAAAAGAAAGTGCGGCGAAGAGGAATCCTCACCTGTCCCTGGAAAAGGAGGTTGAGGAGAGGAAGACGACGTCGGAGGGAGGAGAGAGGAGCGGAATGGAGCGCGGATCAGAAACCCTACCACCGTGTAGGGCGAATGAAGGAGCGAGGAAAAGATTGGTGAAAGCCATTGCGATGTGACGATTGAAGAGAGTGGAAGTTGAGTTGGTGAGAGGTGCGTGCATAGGACAGTTACGTTATTATATACTAATGCGATCAAAATAGTAAACTCGGTGCTTTGGCCATTCGGTTGCTTCGATTTGTCTGATTGATGTGTAGTTGGTAGCTGCTGACGATCTCTTTGAGAGCGACGAATTAGATAGCCACGTCGGATCCAACTCACACACGTCATCCATTCATCTTTAACTCAATCAACTTTCCGAACAAATTGGTGTTATTTATTTTAATAAATTTTAGATTTTTTTAATATTTGTAGTAAAAAAATTATTAAAATACGTGTATATAATGTTTTTGCTAAGGAGATGGGACTTACAGAACTATCGAAGTCTTCCTCTCCTTCTTTCGATCGGTCGGGTGATTAGGTGATGAGCTGAAATTCTTCTCGTCCTCCTGCTTCTCTTTCGGCATTCGGTCTCGGATAAACACCGGTGGTGGGGTACCTGCGAAGGCACTCCGACGCTCAAGTCAGTAAAGCGGGTGGTAAGCTCTCAGGTAGGTGAACAGTAATAAATGACATACCTTACTCCTTGGGATGCATGATATTTATATTATTCTAATGGGCCTACTTGTTGGGCCCGTTTATCGAGGTGGATACCCCTTAGGGTTGCATTACCTAATTCTTAATGATAGATAAACTTCACTGAATTTGGTTTGAGCGTTAACTGTAATAGGGGTCGGTCGTCGGCCAAGTCATCATGGTATGGGCCGGCCATCGGCCAAATTCCAGTGGTCTCGGTCGTCTCGGCCAAGTCTCTCAGGTCTCGATCAGATTGACTAGGTCTCGGACAGTCAGGTGGGTCTCGGGCAAGGAGACCGGGGGTCGGCCTCGCCCATACTGGTACATATAAAAAAATAAAATAGAATAAGAAAAAAGAAAATTAAATATGATGAATATTATATTTTATTATTTTTTAATATTTTTTTCACTATAATAATAAAATTAGATATACATAAAATTATGCAAATGAAATATATAAAAAAATTGGAGATCATTGCTGGGGCAGTTTGAATTATATCATTTGTGATTGTCCAAGTATTTATTCTTAATTGTTAATTATCTTTGTATTCTTAATTGTTAGTCAACCACCACTAAATAATGTATAGTGTGAGTACAACAAATTGTTAAAAAATCAAATCCATCATCTATCTTTAAACAGTGTCTTATGTTAGTGCAAGAAATTAACTATGTTAGATATTGTAATGTAAATGTTTTGGTCGTCTTTATACATTTTTAAAATTGTAGTCACATCTTATATCTCATTTATTTATGTGATTACTAATGAGTATAATTTTATTCATAATTAATATTTGTATTTATAGATTATTAGAATGTAATAATAAATAAATTTATTATTTTAATTAAAATTCATATAATTTGGTTTATTTGGATCTTAACTATTATTTTGTTAATTTTGTGTTTTTAGAGTAAAAAATGTTTATCTTTGCAAATGGGCAAAAGTCCAATTAATTTGTTTCTTTAAATTAAAACAGGAGCAAATATTTGAGACAATTTTACACAAAATATGAGAAATTCATTGGTGGAAAAAATTCGGAGTCCACTCGCATTATTTAATGCTTTTAATCTCTTTTATATTCTTTTACTAAACAAACATAAATATTTTTTTACTTTTACTCTTATTACTAATCCAAATGTGTTGTAGATAGTTTGAGAGCTAATTTTCATTAAATTAACACTTGAGTTTGTTGAGATGATTTGGGATAATAGACCTTCTATAACTATCTTTCATCGTTATTAGACGACTTTTTTTATACTCTGGCTGCATAAAAACTTTGATTTGAATGTCAAAAAATATACATATCAAATTTGACGTCGTTGTTTGAGAAATCTATTGAATGCAGGGTTTAGTCTCTCCCCAATCTGAGATTTAACTTAATAATTTTCTATTTTTCTTATCTTTTACTAATAAAGATTTTGTTTTTCTTATTTTTTACTAGCAAAGTTTCTTCTTTTTTTACCTAAAAATTTACTTGTTTCTAATCTGATATTTTTTTTTTATATTTCATTTGCGTAATTTCCTGCATATCAATTTTTATTATAGTGATAAAGAAAAATAATAAAATCTAATGTCCATTATATTTATTATTATTTTTCTTATATCTTAATTTTATTTTAATCTGTCTTATCTTTAATTTCAGTTTTTTTGTCGTTTCTATTTTTTCTTTTTTAATTATCGTTTTTGCCATTTTATCTATTTTTGTTTTTGTTTTTGTTTTTTTATTTTTGTTGTTTTTATTTTTTATTTTTCTGTTTCTATTTTTTTAGTTCTGTTTTTAATTTCTATGCATTTTTTTTCTCTATCTATTTTTTAAGCATTAAATAATACAAATGCTACATTTAATGTTTAAAAAAATAGGTAGTGGAAAAAAATATAGAAATTAAAAATAGCAATGGAAAAATAATAGAAACAGAAAAATGAAAAATAAAAACTAACAAAAGTAAAAAAATAAATAAATAAATAAATAAAAATGGCAGAAACAATAATTAAAAAATGAAAAGATAGAAAAAAACTGGAAAAAAAGATAAATCAAACTAAATTAAGTAATAAGATAAAAATAAATTAAATATAATGAATATTATATTTTGTTATTTTTATAATTGTTTTTACCAGTATAATAAAAAAGTTAGATATGCCTAAAATTGTGCAATTGAAATATTAAAAAAAAAAACTGCAAATCATTGGTGAAGTAATTTGAATTATAACATAAGAGGTTGTCCAAGTTTTTATCCTTAACTACCTTTGTATTCCTTAATTGTTAGTCCACCACTAAACAATTTATAGTGTTAGTAGAACAAATTGTTACAAGATCACATCTATCAACAATCATTAAACAATGTCTGGTATTAGTGTAACAAATCAATTATGTTAGTTATTGCAATGCGAATGTTTTGATCGATCTTCATCTATGCACAGAGTTGTAGTCACATCTTACATCTTACCCACTTATTTGTTTTCTGATGAACATAATTTTATTCGCACTTAATAGTTTTACTCATAGATTATTGAAATGCAATAATGAATAATTCCTTAATTTAATTAAGATTCATATAGTTGAGTTTATTTGGGCCGCATTAACTATTATTTTTGTTAATTTTGCGTTTCTAGAGTAAACAATATGAAGAAAATGTCTATCTTTGGGAATGAGTCAAATATGCAAAAAGTCCAATTTGATTTTTTAAATTAAAACAAAAATAAATATTTGAGAAGATTTTACACAAAGTATGAGACATTTTTTCCACCTAAGTAGGAGTTGGATCTTTTCCATTGTATTTTCCACCAAAAGTGGTGCTTCCACCATGGAATGTGAATATGATGGCTTGTTTATGTCATGGTCAAGGAGAGTCGATGAAATACACAAAAGACACCAATTTCTCTGAGTGCAAAGTTGCTTCCTTTATTTTTCTGCATTTTTTATCTTTGTATTTTTGTCTTCGCAAGGAATGCTAAATTTTTTGGTTGATTCCTCTTGTGATTTCTTTATGAGTTACGAGGCTTTAATCAATAAAAGTTTCATTTTTTCAAGTATCTATAACAACTGTTTTAATATTTTAATATTCTGAAAAACTGTTTTTTTGTGAGAAGTTGTACTTGAATGCATGATTGAAAGTCAACCTTATCTTAAAATTTGGTTTATTTGTTAGTTCGTGTTATTCTAATTAATTTATTACGCACATGATTTAAGAGATAAGAGATGCTTCAATTGAATCAAAATGGCGCATATTCAATCTAGTCTAACTCTGTTTGAGGATTGAGAAATGACTAATCTTTAGATAACCTGTGAAGAATTCAACGATGGAAGAACTTGAGAATCAACCTCTTTTTGTTGTTGTTTTAATCTCTTTTATATTTTCGTGCTTAACAATCACAACTCCCTTCCTTTTATTGTTATTATTGTTTGCGTGTAGGTTTTGAATTCTCTTCGTTGAACTCGTTATTGGATTCGTTGGGAGACAATTTAGGGTCATTTCACCACTTTTATACTATCATCTCGCTGACGTTAAGTAGTCAATCATTGCGTTAGACGGATTACGATGTAATATTTTTAATTTGACTGCTAAACAACAATTATCATGTACACGATAAAATCATAAGAAATGTTTGATAATTGTAAGTATATTAAGCCTTTTGACTCGTGGCCTTTTAATCAAGTGGCTTAAAGGACTCACTCATGAGTCTGAAGACAAAATAAGTTAAAGGTGAAACTAGTGTGCATAATAAAGTCATAAGAAGTTTGTAATTGTAAGTAATTAAGCCTCTTGACTTATTGTCAACTCTTATAGGAATAGTTTGGAGGACTTATAAGTCAAAGACTTATAAACAAGTAGACTGAGATAAATATATTTTAATAATATCGCCATATAAATGTATCTATATCTCAGCACAAATGATCATGTTGATTATTACTCTTATTTAAACATCAACCACTCATAATAGTTAACGTTCAAAACATCACCAGTCATGATAATTCATTAATTAATTATTAATGTCTTTCAGACCTCATATATGATACAAATCTTTTATCCATATCATTAATGAAATGTTAATATGTTCAATAACAACTTATTACAATGTGTTGATTTTAATTGTTATAATAAATATTTATTTTACCATTATTTTTATTAAAATAACGTTGTCCACATGTGGCGCTCCTCTGTTTGTGTGAGACAACTCATCTCGGTGGGCCAAATTGACTTTTTTAGTTTGCTAGCCTTTAACCTTACTTTTTTTTTTCAAAGATTACAAAATAGAATGAATTTTTTAAAAAATATTAACTTTTTTATCATATTTTTAGTTTATACCATTGAGACATCAATTAACTAGTTTTAGTTAGCTTTGTCTAGTCTTTGGGAGATTAGTGACGGATCGAGTCAATATGAGCTAGACATACCCGCTTTCAATCTTTACTATTTTAGTTTTCTTCAAGTGCTTCAAAGAAAGTTTTCATTCCTGACATCTCAAAATAGATATAAGAAATTCATCTTCCAATTCCATAGAAATTTGAACTTGTTCATCATCTTCACTTAATGATTCATCCTTATTCATCTTTGCAACCAATAACTCAAAGACAAGATTGACTTATTCTAAGAAAATACTAAAAGAGATAAATTCAACTTGATTCACTGACAACATGACTTTAAAGCCTTTTGATAATCACTTGTAAGATATTTAAAATAAGTTTGCAAGGTCAAATTCTAAGAGATAAATTTAGAAATAACCCGTTTGACAACAACAAATTAAAGACTTGTTGCATTAGTCACATAGTTAAGTTAAGAGACAAGAAGTAATCTTATTGTAGTCAAATATCTAATGGACACTTTCTAAATATGACATATCAACCAAAAAATATCATCTTGAGATCCTTAATCATCAGCTACAACATCATAAATATTATTAACAATAGAAAATTTTTCAACAAATTTCTTAAACTTTTAACCAATAAGAGATCTAACATTCACTTGAGTAACAACAACTTAAAGAGAAGTATCCCTGAACTCCAACCACTCCAATCCTCACTTCAAATTACATTATTTATCTATATCTAAACCTCTATACCATAATTATATTATTGTGCACATTAATCTTTTAAATAATTTTTAATTAGTTAAATTTTATTTTATTTATTTAATTTAGGAGGTTTACGTATTTATATAACATGTTTTAACCTTTTCTATCCTCGAGGATAAAACTTTAATTATTGAAAATACATTTTGTCTAGGGCAAAACATTTTAAACAAGTTTGTTCCTTAAATTGTTTTTTATATGGTTTTGTTCTTCTACTAAAAAAAAGTTAATAGTATCATCACTTTATATTTATCAGTTCATCTCCTATATCTTAGAAGACACTAAATTAATAAATTTTTTCAAATTATATATATATATATATATATTTATAAAATTTTCATATGTTAAATATCATGCAACTTACCTATATTACTCAAATAATAATAACACCCAACTTATATTAATTTAATAGATGATATTAACCAACGTATTCTTAGAAATAATAATTTCCCAGTAAAAGTAATTTTTGGCGATAGAAAATTGTCAACCATTGAGTTGACGATGAGCATGTTTCCGAAACGGGATAAAGGGCTCTGATTTGATAAATATTGCGGGACCCTTTCTCTCTCCTCCACCACTCTCCAATTTACCCCAACACAAACAAACCTCTTATTCTCTACAATTCGATCTCTTCCGCAATCCTCTGGTCAATGCAGGTACTCTCTCGCCGCTTCTCCACTCTCTATTCCTTCTCCTTTCTCTCAATTCCTTCTCTGCTTCCCTCTTATGCCGTCAATTTTGCTTGCATTTCTTCGAACCCTAGTTTCTGGTTTCTGTTTCCTCTGGATTCGGATTCTTAGCTTGCGAGTCTTTTTCGCTCGTTTATTTTCGGGAGGCAAATTTGAATTTCGAAACCTTTTGCTCCCGCGTTCTTTTATCTTCTCATGCTGCTTGATTTGAACTTCAGCTCGTTGCTTCAAACCTCGAGCTGTTTTTACTTCGTTTTGTTTTCATTTCAGCAATGTGCGTTTTGTGTGCGGAGGAACCACGCTTGATCTCGTTTAATGTGATTTTAGTTTGTATGTAATCGCGTAGCGTTGTTATTATGCATTATTACGTGGGCAATGTGAGGTTTCTTTCCGTCTCATTTTGTTGTTGTGTGTTGAAGTTGAAACCGCTTACGTTTTATGGTAACAGTGGCGTTGTTTGTTTTGTAAGTAGAAGTAGTTTGAGTTTCTGCAAGGGTTGTCGACATTTTTGTGCGTCTCGGGTACGTATGGCGTGGCATTAACCATGGGTCACTTTTTTTGAGGTGTACTTGCTCTCAGTGATATTGAGGGCGGGTTGAAATTGTATGAAGTTGTATATTGATTATGGTTCATGGTATTGACTTGTTGCAGATACATTTCAAGTATCTAATTACTCATACATGTTTATGGTTTAATGACTTGCTGTCAAGAGATCCTTTGCTATGTGAGTTGCTAAGAGAAAATATGGTGGAAGATACTCAATACACGTGTTGGTTTAGTTAACACTGACGTATGGCGGGGAATACTAGGTTTGATTTAACTGCTGCCAAATCAGAGGAATTGGCTTTCAAGGGGAGCTTTACTAATGGACAGAGAGGGAATTTGATGAATGGCACTTTGGACAGGTCTGCAAGCTTTCGTGAGGGTAATGAGGGGAAAATGTTTATTTCGGGTACTAATATGTCACGGGGGAATTCCACATCAGCAGGGGATTTGACTTCTGTTGCTCAATGTTTGATGTTAGATCCAATAACCATGGGAGATCAAAAATATACTAGGTCAGGTGAGTTAAGACGAGTCCTGGGGATATCTTTTGGAAATACTCTTGAAGATTATGCTTTTGGAACTGCTAATTTGAAGGCTCCCCCTCCAGTGGCTACGGAGGAACTAAAACGATTCAAAGCAAGTGTACAAGAGGCTTCTGTCAGGGCTAGGTAGTTTGAGGAACTTTGTACAGTACTATTAATTCTTTTCTTCAAGTCATACCAATATAATATTTCTTCACATTGAATATAATTTTCAAGCAATTGTGTAACAGAGAGCTTGCATTTGTAGCATGTATAACTGAATGCCTACCATTTTTATAGTTTGTTTTCTCTCGTTTTGGAATTTATTTTGACTAAATTGTCCAGATCTGTTTAAAACCTGATGACCTGGACTCTTCGTTTATTGTCACTCGAGTAGTCCTCTTTTGTTCTGAAGTTTTAAGATTCCTCTCAGATATAGATCAAAAAGGTTGGATGAATCGTTAGACAAATTGAACAAATGTTGGGAGGCTGTAAGCTTAAAGAAGCAACTTCGAAACGATTTGTTGCCAAATGAAAGGCTGGGTGGATCACCCTTCTCGAAGATGGGAAGTCAGACTCATCGTAGCCCATCAGAGCCTGTGAATCAAAGACTAGAAGACAGACCTAAGAATATCATTCTGAATAAGCGCATCCGTACATCAGTAGCTGATACACGGGTTTGTAGCCAGTGTTTTAATTAATTGTTGCATTTTCTGTAGCAACATTTTGGTTATATGACATTCAATTCATTATTATTGCATTTTTTTTACTGTAAACCTTATTAGCAGAATAGAATTCTAATAGTACCAAACAGTAAAATAGAATTTTTATGGTGCATAAGGTATGTCAAGGTGATAATTTTCTCTTGATTCTGGTACAACTATCTATATGTTTTGTTTGAATGTGCTTCTCTGAAGGATTAGATGTTACACTATAGCAATTGACTTGAGTGAACGACTGGAATATTTAATGTTGCAACTTTATCAGTCATTTTAATAAGGATGCATGTGGCTGAATTTTGAAATTTTAATGGTTATGGTTGAGGATGGGCCAAGTTATATATCTTTCATATTTTCAATATTCACTATTTAAGAAGATACAAGCCAAGGTACAGGGAATCCTGTCTCTGGAAGAGACTAACAGACTGACCAACATCAAGCATTAAAATTTGTATGTATAACAAGGTTGTAATGTATCAGAAATGGAGAAAATTTACAATGAAGTAGCAGGAGATTCCATGCTTTCAGAATTACTAACAGATATATACTTATTTTTAATCATACCTTCACTATCAATAAATTTGTTTTATCTGGAGGAACTCGACTTGAAATACATATATTGCACATATAACTTTTTGAAGGTCATCACTTTTTGTAAAGAGCCATTGATAAATAATTGTTGCTTTGGTTTTCATCTCTTAGATACTGACTATGCCATGTTCCTTTTCCTTTATTTTTTAACTAAATCCCATTACATTTTTGTGCCTTGTCATAACAACATTTTCTTCAACATTCATATTTACTCGGTGTATGTTTTGTTGGAAAAACACCAGGCTGAAGGATTAAGTAATAACAATGCAAGGCAACCTTTGGCCATTGGAAATGATAGAGACAACATCAAGGATAGTAGCAGAGGTTGTGATATTGTTGAAGAGAAGATTCGAAGATTACCTGCAGGTGGAGAAACATGGGATAGAAAAATGAAAAGAAAACGTTCCATGGGTATAGTTGTTGCCAGATCCATTGACGGGGAAGGAGAGCTGAAAAAGGTTGTGCATCTAAGGCTAGCTAATGAGTCAGGTCTGCAAGGTTCTGATGCTCAAGGTTCGAGGTAACCAATATTTATGAAATGCTTTGATTTCTGATTTCTGTTTTGTAAAGAAACTGTGATGATTCCTGAGGTCTTGGGAAGTGTTCTGAGTAGCTGTAGAAATGAGTTATGGAATGTTAATGTATACAAAGCCGATTTATCATGGTGATTTATGAATATATTGTGTTTATGCATGCAAATCAACTTATCAAGTCAATTTATTGAGTTTAGGAATATTTTTGTGTTTAGGCAGTTATTGGTTCCTTCATATAAAATATTTTCACTGGAGAGGAGTACAAAGCTACAAAAATGGGTATATTTGAGGTGGTTTGACTTATGGACATGTTATTACTATGAGGCATTAATGATAGTAGATAACTGGTTTCAATAAGATTTTGCTTTTTTTAATATGATTTATTTGATGGCTTTTTTTATTTGGGTAATGGCATCCAGTCTATTTTGTTCATCTTTTTTGGGAACAAATAATTGGATTTTTTTATTTTCAGGGCATGGACCATTTAGAAAGAGAAAAGGATATATAGAGAGAACCCTTAATTCTTTGAATATAATTGCTCAAGGGTATAGCATGTGAGTGTTATTTTATTGTAACTTAAGAGGCTATCTGCTGCCTGTAGTGCAAATGCTTATAAATACAAATGATATAGCTTCTATTTCAGCACTCTTCCTCAATCTAGAGCAGATAAATCACTCTAATCATGTTATAAAAGCAGGAATTATATTGTGTTAGGAAGGACAATAAAAAGCTTCGTGGTTAGACACTAGCTCAAAAAAGAAATTCCTTTAGTAGTAAATCTACTGGGGTTCTGCTGAGTCTGATTTTGCACTTAGAGAAATATTTAAAATTCTATTTTTTTCCTTGGTTTTAGGCACATTTAGATTTTTTTCTTATTTTCTCAGTCAGTTATTTTACTCTGAATAAACATGAAAGGATAAACTGTTTTGAACTTTCTGTTTTTCACAGGTCAGGATTTTCAGGCAGTAATAGCAAGCACGATGGTTCTTCATTGCCTCCTACGTCCAATGCATGTACAGCTTCCAATAATGAGCAAGAAAAGGTGTCAAGGGGTTCAGTTGACGGATTAAATAAGGAACGGGTTGTGCTTAAAGGAAATAAGTATGTATTTGTCATTCATATCCATGATGCATTTGTTATAAACAGCTTTTAGTTCTCTATTATAAAATTACATTACAACTTTACAACTAATCTCTTTCCTCCCCCTTTTTTAGGTTTAATGTCCGTGACAATAATTATACAGGTGGTATCCATACTTTGTCGAAAGGAAAAGGTTCAAGGCCTCCACGAACAGGTGCTTTGATGGCTGGAAACTCATCTGTTTCTCGATCTTCTGAATTACATGAAACTCGGGAACAACCTTTAAATGTGAACAAGCCTCATTCAGTTTGTGGTACTGTAAATCGCAAGCGTCCTTTGCCTGTAGGATCATCTTCATCCCATATGGCCCAATGGGTTGGACAGAGACCCCAGAAAATTACTCGCACTCGAAGAGCAAATGTTATATCCCCTGTCGTAAGTTGTGATGAAGTGCATACATCATTAGAAGGTTTGTCCCCTTCTGATGTCGGTAACAGAATGACTTCTACTAGTGTTAGTGGATTATATACTTCCAATGGTGCTATCAACGGTGGCATTCAACCAGGTAAAATGAAACATGAAAATGTTTCATCCCCAACCAGATTATCTGAAAATGAAGAATCTGATGCTGGTGAAAATGGTGAAAATAAATTGAAGGAGAAAGGATTGGAAAGTAAGGAAGTTGATGAAAGTGCCATAAATCATTCTTATAATACAAGTTCCTCCATGTTAACATCAAAAAATAAGAAAGTACCCTACAAGGAAGAGATTGGAGATGGTCTGCGTATACAGGGAAGGGGTAGTAGGGGCTCTTCAGTTTTGAAGAATGGCATCCTGCCAATGAAAGAGAAGTTAGAGACTTCAACCTTGATGAAGCCAATTAAAAATGTGAAGCCTGCTTCTGAAAAGAATGGAAGGTATAATTCTCTTTCTCAGTCTCTTCTGGTCGTCAAATCAAAAGTGGCACTTTCCCACTGCAGTAAGGAAAGTTGCAATTTTTTTAAGACTGTCTTTGTTTCAGTAAACCAGGGCGCCCTCCTTTGAAGAAATCATGTGATAGGAAAGCTAATAATCGAACTGGGCATCCATTGACTAACAACTCCCCTGATATATCAGGTATATCCATATGTTTGAGTCACTACTTGTTGCATTAAATACATGGAATTAATTAAAATATCATACTTTTAATGCGGTGAACTTTTATTTTCTTGTTTGTTTATACCTATCTGTATACAATAATTTATATAAACTTTAATAGTGCTTTCTGACTCCTGATTCTTTTCTTTGCAAACTGTCCATACTCCTCCTCTATTTTACCCTTGATTCTTCCAGAAGAAAACCCTAAATCATATATTAGATCCTAACTTCTGTCCGGCATCATTTATGTTTCTTTTATAAAGAGTTTTAGCTATAAACTCTACTTGTTAAAATTTATTTAAAATTACAAAATCATGAGTGCATCTCATTAAATAAGAAGTGAGACCAATATTTTTGTATTTCCATAATATATATATATATATATATATAAACTTAATTACTTAATTAAAGTTTATTGCTACTATTTCTCTTTTGTATTCCTGCTCTGTTTCAAGGGGGGTATGTTAGTTTTCATTGGTACTTTGTGGGGAATTTTGTGCATACAAAATTTATATGATTGTGTTGCCTATTCATTTTTGCACAATGTACTAAACCATCTGAACTGCCAGCGGAGGATGATGACCGTGAGGAGCTATTAACTTCTGCTAACTTTGCTAGCAATGCCAGCTGTATGTAACTAAACTCAAAAACTGGTTTATGCTTTTGCAGTTGTATACTTGCCAGTTGCCACTGTGTATACATATATTTGTAAAAGAATTCCATTTATATGTTGCTTTTGGCCTTGGCAGATATTGGCTGTTCTAGTTCATTTTGGAAGAATCTGGAACCTATTTTTGCTCCTGTCAGCTTGGAAAACATGTCCTACTTGAATCACCTGGTGGGTGCTTTTACTATATATACTTTTATGAACTTTAAGTGGAATTTAATGGAGGCATTTTTTTTCTCTTCTCTTATGTTATACTTGATATCAGGTTGAAACAGCAGATGTTGATCTAAGATGTCTGTCTCAAGTGCTAGGCCTTGGAAGTGATGCACTGGTAATGTATAATATTTCATATTTGCAGCATTTTACCTGTTTGATACCTTGTAATGTAAATGTCAATTGGCTTTGTACTTGTAACAATTTAAGTACTATTTTAGTGAGCATGTTTCATGCTTTTAGTTGTAATTTGAATTTGATGTTGCATGTAACTCAAGTACATTTATATTGTTAGTTACACAAACCACCTTCAAAGTAAATCTAAATAGCAATTCTGAAGCTGTTATCCCATTTTTATGGTTCTTGCTATCATTATATTTCTCAATTCTTTTGCATCAGTATATATTAGCAAATAAGATCACCCCATTGCATTGACGTGATAAAACCTCTTCCACAATTTGTTTCTGAAATTTCTGTGTCATTATCTTGTTTAATTATTTTTCATAATTGAGAAAAGCCAATTATGTGCTGCTCATTGCATTAATGCCTCTTCCGGAACATGTTGAATGATATCTCTCTGTCTGTTTCTCTAGCTTGGGAAAACTTATAGGTTCTGGTCCATTTGATTTTTAAAATATTGCATGTGATTATTGAACATTATACTACCTTGAAAAACTATAGAGCATACATTAATTTTTGAAAAAGGTGACATGAACTGAAATGTTAAATGAGTTTAATTTTGATATTGTCAGTGTAAAAGATTTTTACGTTGTCAAATGTCAACTAATTAGAAATTATCTTTGATATGACTTTTACATTAATTATTTCAGAAGTGAAAAGTTAACATTTTTAAACTATATTTACATTGCCAATGTTTTTAAAAAATTCGATGTTAATTATCCATTTTTTGACATTTATCTTTTATTTATATTCTCAGGGTAGACTTGCACATACAGAAAACCCTCTGTCACAAAGTCCTCTCTCTAGAGAAAGAGACAGAAGCACCGTAAATCAAACTGATTCCAAAGAGATATCCTTAATGGATGACATGGATGTTGATCAACATCTAGATTTTAGTATTTTGTGCAGAAAAATGGATTCAGATGGAAACAAAGTTGCACCATTGTATCAAAGAGTACTGACAGCTCTGATTATTGATGATCAAATTAATGAAGATATTGTTGGAGATGGAAATATGTCTTTTCTGTGTGAAAGAGATGGTTTTTCTCAGCTGCCTTGCTTCTTTCAGGGTGTTGAGAAGCAATCTAGCATCAAGATGGGATACGAATTCAACTCTGGCAAGGTTTCTTGTAATGGGAATGCTATGCATACTAGTTGCACAAACATCCCTGAAAAAGAACCTGGTGTTTCTTTGCAGATTGATCAAGGATCATTGTATCCAGAAACCGAAAGGCTGTCCATGGTATCTGAAAATGGATATGATGGGTCTTTGGGTATGCACATAAATTCATACCCATCATCTTTCAGTTGCCATTTTGAGCAAATGAGCATGGAGGATAAACTCTTGCTGGAGCTACAGAGTGTTGGCCTATATCCAGAACCAGTGGTAACCTTCTAATTTGTAGAAACTTTTAGAAGCCGATAGTTCGTGGTTTATTCATATGAAATTGGATTGTTAGATAGTTTATTGTTTACTTACCTATTTATCTAAACAAAAATAAATTTCCTTACTATAAAGTTGGCATGTGCATTGTTTATGCTTCAAGCTAAATGATCGTGTGATGGTGTTAAGAGATTTACTGTTTATATGCCTCTGCCTAATTTAATCTCTCAGGCACAGGACATGATCGTTATATGTGTTGCAGAGAGACATTATTGTTTAATGAGTTTACGTATTGAATATGGTTCACTTTGTTCATTTTTTAAATCAATGCTTCAATTATTAACTGATCTCCTTGTTGTTGTCTTATAAAAGCCTGATCTTGCTGATGGAGATTGTGAAGCAATTAATCAAGATATTATTCAATTACAGAAAGGACTCTTCCAACAGGTTTTGATTCTCTTGTTTTATGCTTGATATGTCTGCTGAATGTAAGGTAGTTAATTGTCTAGGGAGAAGAATGTTCTTATGATATTTAGTTATTCTTGATTTATTTATTTACTCAATTATCTACACTATTTGGACTAATTTCGCAGGTCAATAAAAAGAGAGAATGCTTTATGAAACTTATTCAAGCAGTAGAGCGAGGCAGAGAGATGGAACAACGGTACTAAATTCGAAATTATGTAGTTTCTTTCATTAATTGATTATACTTTTGATGTTGATAAATTGTTTCATGTGTTTATATGTTGATAAATTGTTACTTGTGTATTTTCATGCACCCTCACCAATAACTAATATATGCTTTTATTACTTTGCAGAGCCCTTGAACAAGTTGCTATGGACAAACTTGTCGAGCTGGCTTATAAGAAAAAACTGGTAAATAAGTTTTCTTACTGTGCTTTTTTCCTGTTTCTTTGTGCAACGAATTGATAATTTATAGATTGTGGATGTTGTCACAAGTTGCAGCTGGCTATTAATTTGAGCTATTTAACAGATTATTTCCAACATGTTATTTGTAATTGAAATGCAGTGTATTTTTTTTATTATTATGGAGGTTAGTTCTCCCTTTCCCGTCGTGTTAACAAACATGTGGCATGTTCTCTTCAGATTGTTCTTTTGAGAGTTATGCTGTAATAATGCTTTTATCAAGAAAAATTAAGGTAACATTTGCTCCGTGAAATGACCCTTGATAATTTTTGCAGGCAACCCGTGGAACTAGCGCTGCGAGATACGGACTTTCTAAGGTCTCAAGGCCAGTTGCTCTGGCTTTTATGAAGAGGACTCTTGCTAGATGTCACAAATTTGAGGAAACAGGGAAAAGTTGCTTTTTTGAGCCTGTCTTTAAAGATGTCCTATTTTCTGCTCCTTCTTGTGACAACAATACTGGTTCAGCTGTTGCCGCAAACCTATCACTTGGCCACAATTCTAAGCAAGAATTTTCACCATCAGGTTTCCTGTTTTAACTATGTTTTAATTATTTTGGAATTATTTGTTATGGTACACATACTCGAAAAAATTTAGCTGAGGCATCATGCTTGTCAAGAAACAATTTCCTTAGGCTCTTGATTTTTGCTTAATTTATTTTATATCTCTGTTTCTTTTTTCTGATATCTTGATTAGGAGTAGGAGGTAATTGCTTAACAAATTGGGCCTTGTTCTTGCAGGTTATTTTCCTCACAAGGAGCAGGATTTGTCTGGAAATCTAGACCATCCCTCCGACCAGGATTTTGCTAGAACTGGACCAATTGTAAAGAGAGGGAAGAAAAAGGAACTGCTGCTTGATGATGTTGGTGCTAGTCCTTCTCTAAGATCCGCATCAACTCCGGGTAGTTCTTTAATAGGTGGAGCAAAGGGAAAGAGGAGCGAGCGAGACAGGGACGGAAAAAATTCTGTCACAAAAGGTGGTCGTTCTTCTGCAAGTCATTCGAGAGGTGAGCGTAAAACGAAAGCAAAGTCTAAACCAAAGACAGCTCAACTATCTAGCTCTGGAAATGGTTCTCTTAGTAATTTAATGGAAAATATTAACCCTGAGCATCAATTGGCTTGTGGTTCTAATGAATTTATTTCTAGTCATGGTGACAGAAAAAGTAAAACTGGATCTGTACCTCACAATGTGTCCACTGGAACTGAGGAACCCATGGACATCACAAACATGCATGAATTAGACTCTATAGAACTAGGTGTAGGTAATGAACTTAATGGACCTCAAGACCTGGATTCTTGGCTGCTGAACATTGATGACGATTTGCAAGACAATGACGCTATTGGCCTAGAGATACCAATGGATGATCTGTCTGATTTGAACATGATTTTATGAAGACGAATGCAAGATACTATATATTCCCAATCCCATGCAGTATTTGGTATTTTATTAAGAAGGGTGCTGTATCGGTAGAAAAGTGTTCATACAATTCATGCCTCTGATGACGGGAACTTGCCCATTCTTTTGTATACTTATTATCTACAAAATACCAAACATAGAAACCCAAAGAAAGGGTTAAAGAAAAAGAAAAATCTAGTCAATTGTTCATATGATCTAGAATCCTTTAGGTTGTAACTACTACATTCTTCAACAAAATTTTGCTCATCCCGCTGTGCATTTTCCCTGATGGACTTTTAAGTTATTTTATTAAAATTACTATGTTAGAACCTGTCAGCTTTATTATACTCAATTTCAACCACCTGCCTGTATTTACTATCGTGTTGTATGCTATCATGTTTTTTGGTATAGTGATAGCTATAAAATTTGGTCTTAACTATCCAAATCTTCCTACAATGTTCATGGTTTTGTGGTGTGCGCCGAAGAAGTTAAGTGCTTTGCATGAAATGATTTGTTTCGATGTGTGCCTGCGTACAAAACTGGTCTAAAATGTTATTGCTGTTTAAAGGACTTTCCTGGCTGTACTTATTATTTGTTCACTTGATGATGTTTAATGATCTATTTGCCAATGTCTGGTTCCTATAATGACATTTTGGGTTGTTGGTGATTTCAAAAGGGCCATTTCTTCCTTGCATTCTGAAATATATTTTTGAAATACGCCAACGGAAACTCCACTTTGTACAAAGGGGTTTTCTTGGCCCAGGGGAAAGATTATGAGCTTTTACATGGTTTCCAACACTTACACAGATTCTGACCCGTTTTCTCTGCTTTGAAATTTCTTTTGACAGTTACTGCTTTAGAAAAAGTAAAAGAGAGCATGCAAATTTATATTCTGAATCGTGTTTAAAAAAATGTGTTTAATATTTTGAGTATATTCAGACTCCAAAATCCAAAACTAAAAATATAAATTTGAAATATTTAAATTTACTGGGAATGCAGGTTGAAATCATGGGATATAGGAAGAAAGTGCCTTTCAAAAGTTTAAATCTTGAAATTACCAAGGCAGCATGTAGACTTATTTTTGTTTTTGTATTAAGTTCATATGATTTTAAAAATATCAAATATTATTATTTTAACTTACAAAAACGAAAATTGTTTTGTATGTGTAAAATGAAGAATTTGTTATTTTTAAAGATTTTAAAGTAAATATGTAATAAAAAAAATTGATATTTTCATATTATTAACAAAAATATGTAAGCTTAAAAATAAGAAGTATTAGTATTTGTATAATTGATTATTTTCAAAATCTGCAACACATTATTTCAAAATCTTATCATATTATTTTAAAATTTGATTTTTTTTACAATCAGTTCTTGAAATAGAAATTAAAAAGCACATTTCAATATCTTCTTTACTATATTTTCGTGAAATTTATACTCTAACCGTGACTCGGCCTTGAGCTTTAATTAATGAATGAGATGGAAGAAAACAAGAAAGAAAAAAAATGTAAAATTTAGAATTAAAAAAATAAACATTTTTTTTCCATTCATTTTATTTTTCAACTAAATAATACAAAATTTAAGCATTTTTCCATGTTTCTTTTTTAATAGAGATGTCTTTACGCTAATAATGTAAAAAATAATATCAACTAAGTGATATGGGATATTTATCACTTTTATAGTAACTAACATTTCAGAACTTATACTAACAATAAATAGTTTTGAATTTAAACTATTACTTTTAAACAATTATATTATGAAATATTTCAAAATAAAATAAAAAACAAATTTTCTAAATAAAACAATAAGTAAAATTACATTTATACTTTTTGAAAATTTCTCAATTTTTTTTTTGTAGTTCTATTTACAAAATAATTCAGAAACAGAGACACACTTTATTTATTTATTTAATGAAGGCATAAAGAAAATAATTTGATCTAAAAAAAAGTGAGGGGCGTAAGGAAAATGAATTATGTGTGTTCTGTTTTTTTTGTTTTTAATTTTCTTTGGTTTGTTAAACCATTATCACCCTCTTCCATATTTATAAAGCAGTTATCAGAAAATCACACTAGAATTCAATTTGTGAACGGAGAAACCAATGGCACCAACTACTACAACAACAAAAACTGCATCATCACAATTTCTCTCATTTTTCCATTCGCATTAAAATGATTCGCCAATCTCTCTTCAACCCTCCTTCCATCTCCTTCTCAACCCCATCTCCCAGACCTCATAAACGCCATCGTTTCGCTCCTCCGACTTCGGGAATCATTCGATGCGACGCTTCGTCTGTGTCGGTAGAGAAGAAGGTTGTTGGGCCTGGTGGGCTGGGCCCGCACACGGGCCGAGACCCAAACGTGAAGAAGCCCGAGTGGTTGCGGCAGAAAGCTCCTCAGGGTGAAAGGTTCCAAGAGATTAAGGGATCTCTTTCCCAGTTGAAGCTCAACACTGTTTGCGAAGAGGCGCAGTGCCCCAACATAGGAGAGGTTAGCTTCAATTTTCTTCACTTTTTTCTTCGCTGTTTTTTGTTGAGTTTTGGATTGTAATGCGTGTTTTCAATTTTCTCACTTTTTTCTTCGTTGTTTTTTTTGTTGAGTTTTGGATTGTAATGTGTGTTTTCAATTTTCTTCACTTTTTTCTTCGTTGTTTTTTTTGTTGAGTTTTGGATTGTAATGTGTGTGCACAGTGTTGGAATGGAGGTGGAGATGGGATTGCAACTGCTACCATCATGCTTCTCGGGGATACTTGCACACGTGGGTGCAGGTTTTGTGCTGTTAAGACCAGTAGAAACCCTGCACCTCCTGATCCTATGGAACCGGAAAACACTGCCAACGCCATAGCAAGTTGGGGGTGAGTGAGTGTGTGCATTATGCTGCAGTTGATAGTTTGATTTGATACAGAGCAGAATGAATGATCTTCTGCATTGTTCATGAGCTAATTTGCGTAGATTCATCATGGTCATGTCAAAACTTTATTAGATATTATTCCCTTTTAATTCCAAGTTGCCGTTTTTTGCAGTGTGGATTATATTGTCCTAACAAGTGTGGATCGTGATGATATACCCGATGGAGGAAGTGGCCATTTTGCTCAGACTGTCAAAGCCATGAAGGTGCTTTGATATACTGGAATGTTGTTTCATAATGCATTTTACAGGGTATGTTATGCAAATTGTATACGCATACTGATTGTTGCCTGTATAATTTGCTTTTGCAGAATCTCAAACCTGAGATCATGGTCGAATGTTTAACCTCTGATTTTCGGGGTGACTTGAATGCTGTAGAAACTCTGGTTCATTCAGGTTTAGATGTGTTTGCTCACAACATTGAGACAGTCAAACGCCTCCAAAGAATTGTTAGAGATCCTAGGGCAGGGTAAAGTTGCATTGTTGCTTCGAGAGCTTTGTCCTAATATCAACATAAACCATTGCTCCTTAAAACTAAAAGTAAAATAAAAGCTAATATATATAATTTCTTTAATGAGGAAAAGTAGTTATACTGGAAATACAGAACCTTTATGTATATGGAATAAGTATAGTATTTCTTTTATGTTGTATATGATTGCAGGTATGAGCAAAGCTTGTCAGTTCTAAAGCATGCAAAGCAGAGCAAGGAGGGTATGATAACAAAAACGTCTATAATGCTGGGCCTTGGAGAAACTGATGATGAGGTGAAGGAAGCAATGGCTGCTTTAAGGGCCATCGATGTTGATATTATGACATTTGGTCAATATTTACAGGTACAGATAACAGACGTACTCTATGTACAGTATCATTCTCATAGATTAGAAACCAAATCTTAAACTTCTATCCATACTTACAGATTGTGCTAATTATTCACATGATGTCATAATTCTAAGTTGCAATAACATGTTTTATTGAATCTGCATGGGGTTTGTGTATGGTTGCTAGAGCTGACATTGGCAATACACCTTGCAAGTCTTCTTTCTTATTGATTGCTAACTTATTGTGGGTATAGCTAATTCAAAAGATTTTATTGTTGCAGCCAACTCCCTTGCACTTGACTGTCAAAGAGTATGTTACCCCTGAGAAGTTTGCTTTCTGGAAAGAATATGGGGAATCTATTGGTTTTCGTTATGTAGCTAGTGGTCCACTGGTAAGCTCTTACCAAATGCATTAGAATTTGATTGTACCCTTCTTGTGGTATGACTCACTGTACATATGCGAGTCTGTAATAGCCATTTTGTGCTTTAATTTGCCTCCTCATTAGCTCCACTTCAGTTGATAAGTGGTACAATTATCTGATCATCTTCATTGAATCTATGGAATCCTTACTGAAAGTCCTCTTTTGTGTTCCAGGTGCGATCTTCGTACAGGGCCGGGGAGCTGTTTGTCAAAACAATGGTGCGAGAAAAGTCCAAGAACGCGGCTGACTCATAGTTATGTCTTTGGTTCTATGATTATGTATACTAGGCAACAGCAAACGAGGTTTTAGCATGTGCATTGCTGAGGAGGAAAATGGTTAGGTGTGGAGAGAAAATTCAATTGTTTTTTAGTCAGTCAGATTTACGCATTCTTTGGTGTATGTTTCATTATTTAAATTCTTCAGTAGATAACAGACAATATAAGTAAGTTAAATTGAGAGAGTGAAAAAGAACACAAATTTCGAAGACATCATACAAAAGAATAGCAGTTGATTTACATAAAGGAGGGTGTTTTCTGTTGTGCATTTGGTTATTGGTGGACATAGGTGTTTTTTATAGGTTACTCTTGTTGCCATTTTATTATTTAATATAATTGAGAGTGTCCAAAAGAAAAATTCTCAATATTTGTGCTTAACAGTCATCGAAATAAGTGGATTTTGTTCACACTCTTAATCTCTGGTCATCGAAAGAAGAGGATAAACAGTGTTTTAGTAAAGGAGAAGATTATGTCTTGAACTTTATCCTGGGTTGTGAGAGACTGTTCATGAAGTAAAATTGCACTTAAATGGTATGCTTGTGAAATAAAATAACCTTGTTTAGAATTAATTTGATTTGTAATGTACTTTCTTTCTACTTCGATAGTTTTAAAAGATAAATCATTATCCATCAAGTTTTTAAATTTAAGTTGTATATATTCCAGACTTTACTATATTTTAATTGAATTTGACTTAGTTTTTTAATTGAAATTTGAACTTTAGTGTAAAGAGATTTTGTTAAAATATAAGCAAATATTTGGGATGATAGATTTTATCACTAATAAACTTACTAAAAGGTTATAGGAGTACATTTGTTAAACGTTTCTCTTTAGTTTTTATTTATGCTGATACTTTCTCTTATATTGGTAACTACTAATTTTAAAGGGCATTCTATAAAAAAAGTCAATCTCTGCATTCATTAAAGATTCTCTCGAATGTTTTCCATTTAACATTCAATTGTTTTTTCCTCAATTTCAAATATTATTATAATATAATGTTAATCCAATTTTATTTCAATTTGGAGCATAAAAAAATTTCTCTTTATTATTAGATCGAATGAGTGGGTTGGGTAATATTCACTGGCTTCGCTTAGGTGGGTGTTCTTTAAGCAAATGTTGAACTTTAGGACCAGTTCTTTAGCTTACAAGACAGATAAAATGCAATGAATAAAGCAAAATAATGAGTTGGCAAATGCTGTCATTTAATGGCCAACTAATGAAATTATCCTCTCTTTCTTTTTTTCTCCAAAGCAAAGTTGCCCAAGAAAGCATGATCCCCTATAAATTGAACTAGTGCTCAATAATTGATGAGACAAATTGAGAACAAAAGTCTTCTATTCTGACTCCACAACCCACTTGGTTCACACCAACTCAATTACACTATCCATCATTGTGTACATTACTTCATCCAAAACAACCAACCAGTTCCTTAATTTTCAATATCACCTTCCAAATGTTGATACTGCAAAAGATAGCAGTTCTTCTAGTTTCTTTGCTTTTCACCACTGGTGTTCTGGCTTCTGATCCTGATCCCCTCATGGACTTTTGTATAGCCAAATCAGCAGAGAGCAGCTTAACCTGCAAGAACTCTTCCACAGCAACAGTGGAAGATTTCACCTATTCTGGCATAAAGTTTCCTGGGAACTTCAAGCAAACTGGCTTTTCTTCCAAGGGAGTGAATTCAAATGTGTTTCCGGGTTTGAACACTCTTGGAGTGTCATTTGTTAGAGCAGATTTTGGTGTTGGTGGTGTCAATGTGCCACACTTCCATCCAAGAGCAACAGAGGTTGGTTTTGTGCTGGAGGGAAAGATTTATTCAGGATTTGTTGACAGCAATAACAAGGTTTTTGCCAAAGTGTTGGAGAAAGGAGAGGTCATGGTGTTCCCAAGAGGCCTAGTGCACTTTCAAATGAATGTTGGAGATGGCCCTGCTACCATTTTGGGAAGTTTTGACAGCCAAAATCCTGGTCTGATGAGAATTCCTAATGCAGTTTTTGGTTCTGACATAAAGGAGGAGCTTTTGGAGAAGGCTTTTGGACTGAGTTCCAATGAGCTTTCCAAGTTGAAGAAGAGGTTTTCTTCTATTTAAAATGTTTTTTTCGATTATGATTCAATACTAGCAGGCCAGAAAAGCAGTAGACCTTTATAAGAAGGGCATAAGTATCTTCAGTAGGAATGCATGGAGTCTCAAGAAGGTGCAGATATGTGGATTCTGCCTCCTTGTATTGAAGCTTTTGCCCAAAAGCATCTATCAGTAAATTATAGCAAATTACATCTGGTTTGTAGGAGCTCCTTAGCAGTATCCATCTGCATATCTGCACAGTTTTTTCTGTTATCAAATACCAAAACAAACTAATAACTTCCTTAAAAAATAATAAAAATTTAGTATCACTGCCCTAGTATTCATGTCACTTAAGTCCCATGAAATAGACCATGACAAGTGGTAACTTCTTCAAGATCCAGAATACCTAACTGAACTTGTTCAGAAAATTCAGGAAAATTAAGTGCATTGAACTTCACAATAAACGAAGCTTACCACAAGTTGGAGACCCTGGAAACTAAAGTGAGGGGAACTCAAAACTTCATAATCAGCCAACAGATCAATGCATAAAATGGAAGTTTACAGGTGAAGCAAACTTGATTGATCTGAGATTTCCATCACGAAATAAAATTAAAGTACCAAAGTATGGAAGGAAGAATGAAAGATCTTTGTAGAAGAATTGGATTTTAAAATAATCAATGAAGATGACATAGTTAATACAATGCAATATATACAATAGAAGGCAAAGAAAGTTCAGTGAGGCATTCATTTGCAGAATTGTAAAATCAAGATAAAGTTTGCATTAATAATCATGAATTTGCTTTTCCAAAGGTCAATTCATCAAGAGCATAACAGTCACTAAAGAAAATATGACATGTACTTGTTGACACTCACAAACTATGTCACTCGGTACAACAATGACAATTACGAAAGTTCTCTGTGAATTTTGATTATGTAAGACCAATTTTAGATACTATCTAAACATACTTTATATATACATCACAAAATAAAAGTTGCATCAAAATCTGACTTACTCATTGCTTACAAAATAAATTACGTCTTTTTATTGATTTTCTCTTTGTGATTTCTCTTGCTTTCTACCTTCGAAGAATGATGCCGTGTGTTCTTTGGCTCCGTCTTATAGGGATGGTAAAGCGGGCTGACCCGTCCCGCACTTGGTTCGCCCCGCAAAATGAACGCAGACTAGATTCTTTGTCCCGCTTCACATAAGGGCTAGTCCACGGATTTGCGGGCCAACCCGCATTTATTTTTTGGCAATTGCTTCCCGCACCCGATCAATTGTGACTGGCACCCGACGAACTTTTTAAAATTCCATCATGCCCTTGTCTTCTTCATTTTGAAAAATATTGTATGGTGAGGTAGAGGAAGTTCATTGTTGTGTGAAGCTTTGCTTTGAGCTGCAAAAGAGGAGGTTACATTCATTGTTGTGCACAGACATTAATAGTTTCTGGTTTTTGTTCGAGCTCAGCTGGTCCCAGATATCAGAATCTGGAAGTCTGTTTTTTTCA